>Ga0126381_100000091_pt1 | contig 104009 bp, 75 predicted proteins | sample PanSoiMetPlot_28_FD_96465 | JGI IMG/M metagenome (GOLD analysis project Ga0126381, IMG submission 96465) | Tropical forest soil microbial communities from Panama - MetaG Plot_28 | ecosystem: Environmental > Terrestrial > Soil > Tropical forest > Bulk soil | place: Panama | collected 2016-02-17 | reverse complement strand
TGGGACTGACACGGGTTATCGCCCGGCTGTTGTACGGAATCGGCGCCAACGATCCAGTCACCATGGCTTCCGTTATCGCGCTTCTGGGAGCAATGTCTTTGCTGGCATGCTACTTTCCGGCACATCGAGCGATGCGCCGAAACCCTGTGACTGCGATTCGCGAACTGTGAGCCGAAGCTCGGACTCGACGCGAATTGGACGGATTCGGGGTATGCGTTGCGTTCCACCTGGTTGGAAAGAAGGGTAACCGGATTCCACCGGTCACAAGCCAGTCTCCCCAAGGTGGATCTTCGTTGTGCGTTGACGTGGACAGGCCTTGGCGCTCATTGAAGCGATTGTGGGCACACTTTCACGCCTTACTGGCAAGGTGGTCGAGGAGGCAGTGGATCACGCATGCTCTTTGGCGCCTGAGATTGCGGGAAGCGCTGAACGCTCCCGGCTATCGCTTGCCGCGGAGCGGGCCGCGGGAATTGTGGTGTCTCAGCGGGAAGCGTGAATGTCATGGTGCGCCCCATCTGGATCATCAGCCGGCGATTAATCTCCTTGCCATAAGCGGAATTCTCGAGCTCCGATGCAGGCATATTCACCGCAGTAAGCGAGTCTCGCGAACCGACGTATAGCATCGCGTCAGCAGCAGACGCCATCTTCAGCGAGCTTGCGGGGTCAGTGCCCCCAGTCATTACCGGTATCGCGGGAAGATCTCCTACCCAATTGCCGGCCAATGCAACGATCGCGGGAGTCTTCCACGAATCGAAACGTCCGTCCACGTCGTCGTAGGCTCCGACCACATTCGTTCCGAACACCACGAGATATGGCTCCGCTCCCGATGCGCGCAGTTTTTGCTCAATGAGCCCTGGCCCATTCGTGCGGCGGAAGTGGCCCGCGCCCATGATTAACAGCGCGCGATGGCCTTTCGCAATCACATCGTCCTGTACGACCTGCGCATACCATTCATCGCGATGTGAAACAAACGGTCCAAGGTCTTCGGCATTCCTGACCTTGCCCCAATCGACGTACGGATCGCCGAGCAGCAGCCGCACCTTGTGGCCGCCGCTCATCCGGTTCGATTCTCGGACTGCCCGGTAAAAGTCGCCATAGACCGGCGACACCGGCCCGACCGCGCCGACGGTATTACGCCAGGCTTTCTCGACCTGCGCCACAGGCACGTCTTCGCCCGCAATCCATCGGTCCACCGATTTCTGATAGAGCGAGTTTCCGAATTCGACAACAATGTCATCCACGCGGCCGCGGAAGATCGGATCGCGAACGAGGCTGCAGAGCCATGCGTATTCCTCCTTGTTCGCGTGAGCTTCGCCAAACATCACTATCGGGTGTGCGTTGATCGCCTCGATCATCGCTGCCGTCGCATCCCGAACGCGTGGCGGCATACTCTGATCAGGCTGGGGAGGAGATAGCGGTATAGCAGCGAACGACGCAGGCTGAATTGAAGGGCGATGGAGCTTTTTGATCTGTGGCTGCATCTGCGCTTGCTTCAGGAACCCCGCCTCGCGCTCGTACCGCGCATTGGCAAACCAGCTCATCGTGCAGCCGAACGCTACCATTGAAACGGCCACAGCGCACACAAGCGCGCCAAGACTCAGCCCTTCATCTTGCGCCATGCGGAATAAGGATCCGCTGGCCCCTGGCGGCACTGACACCGCCATCGCGCGTTTGGACGGCGCATAAAGCCTCGGAATCCCGAATGCTACATCGCTGAGAATGTCTGCACACAACCGCAAACGCCCCAAAGCTCCGCGCTCATCGCGAAATCGCTCCCGCAAAAGGAGCGCACATTCCGCACCAAACTCGCGACGAAAGCGTGCAGGATAAAGCGCAATCAGCCCTGATACGAGGCGGTCACGCATGTTCACCTCGCAGGATCTTCTTGGCACGCGCGACGTTCAGCACACGGGCAAGCCGTTCGGCTTCCTCGCGCGCAATCTTGCGGCCTGCCCTGGTCATGGCGTAATAGCGTCTGCGATCACTGGCGCTCTCCTCGGCTGCAGGAGCATCCACATCTTCAATCAACTCCGCTTCGAGCAGTGACTGGATCGAACCGTACAGGGTGGCCGGCCCCAGTCGCATTCGGTTTTCAGTCTGTTCTGAGACGTGGCGCATGATGGCGTAACCGTGCAGCGGTTGATCCGCCAAGGCGAGCAGAATCTGAAAGGCGACTGATGGAAGAGGATCAAGCTTTCGTCTGGGCATAGTCGACGCTCGTTAAACGATCTATCGTTAAACGACTGTACGTCCAGTCAGCCAGATTGTCAAGGGCCTTGTTGCCACTATGCAGATCGATGCGTCCGGCTCTCGAGAGTGAATGCGGGACATGCTCTTTCTCGCGATTTCGACCGAAGAGTTGAACCCGAGCCACCGCTTGAGAAAGGCAACGTTGATGAGTAAGACTCGGTTGGCGCATACAGGCCGGGGCGCTCATCAAGCCCAAAAGGGTTTGGGCTGGCGGTCAGTTTACGACCCGGCGATTATCTGCTCATTGACGACCCACAAGAGACAGCGGGAGCTAACGCCGTTTTCTCGCGATGCGGCGCTCTCCAACGCCCATGGAGACAGAACAGCGACCGGAGGCCTCCCCGTTAACCAGTTCACCCAGAGCGTTCAAAGCCGGCATCCATTGCGCAATTGCTATCAGAGGAAATCGGTCTTCCGGGATTGCACGAAAAACGTCGCACCGAGGAGCAGAGGAACCGTCAGCAGCTCACAGATCAGGACGATCAAGGCCGTTGGACTCCAGTACACTCGTGTGCCCCACATGTAGTTCGAGATTCCGGGCAGGTGGGCGAAGATGTACCCCCCGAGATTGATGCCCAAGCTCGACAAGAAAATCCCGGCGGTGGTCCATGCCTGCGATTCCGTGATGATGCCGGCAGTCACGATGATCGAGGTGGTGATGAGCATTTCCAGAGCCATGATGGCGGTGAAAGGCACAAGGCCATGCGTTGCCCCAGGGAGAAGCAGCAGACCCAGCGCACCGGCCGTGAGCGGCAGCCAGGGAATAAGAAAGATGATGAGATTGGCGAGGATCTTGGCAGCGGTATATTCACGCCAAGAAACGGGCAGGCTCATCACGAATGCCAGTGTCTGCTCTTTGCGCTCGTTAATCGTGGTAACAAACGCGAGTTGCGCGCCGACCCCGACGATGACCATGCACAAAAGGATGACGCAGAGCATGAAGGCCACTGGTTTTCCGGTGAGAACAATGGCCAGCGCCACGAGCCCCACCGGAATCGATCCGAGAATCACCCCGCGATTCAGGTACCAATCCTTGAGGATGAGTTGGCGGACGACTGCGTAATTCATTCGTTGGCGGTTCATGCGGGCTGGAGCTCCCTTCTGCTCTGAACGTTGGCGACAAAGATCTCTTCCAGCGTCATCGAGTCGACGGCCTGAACCGTGACTCCGCGATTCTGGCAGAGCGAGACGACGTCGGGATCGAACTGGCTGGTGGTGAGGACGGGAAGACGCTCGGTGCCGGCGACCTCGACGATCCCGGGAAGCAGGGGCAGGGCAGTACTGGGTGGAACTACGAGGCGGACGCGCCGCCAGCGCTCGAGAAGGGACTCCTTTTCGTCGTGAGCTATGAGGCGGCCGCGATCGATGAAGGCGATGTGATCGGAGATCTGCTCAACCTCGAGGGTGTTGTGCGAGGAGAAGAAGATGGTTCGCCCCTCGTCGGTGAGCACCGACATCAATTCGCCGAGAACTTCGCGCCGCGCCACAGGATCGAGGCCGGTGGTGGGCTCGTCGAGAATGAGGAGCCGAGGCTGACGCGCCAACGCCAGAAGGAGCGCTGCCTTGACCCGCTGGCCATGCGAGAGTCCCTTGATCTTCTGTTGCGGTTTGAGATCGAAGCGCTGCAGCAGCTTGTCTGCGTAGGCCTGATCCCATCGCGGATACATCGAGGCAACGAATTTCATATGCCAGGCGAGGGTGGGCGCGCCGTAGAGCCGCAGGTCTTCGGAGACGAAGCCGATGTCCAGTTTCGCCGCGGTCTGCTCAGCAGGCATGGGATGGCCCAGCACCTGGACCGAGCCGGTGTCCTGGCGGACCAGGCCCATGAGGATGCGGATGGTAGTGGATTTGCCCGCGCCGTTGGCTCCTATGAAGCCGAGGACTTCGCCCTCGCGCAATTCAAGGCAGATGCTGTCCAGAAGGAAGTGAGGGTAGCGCTTGCTCACGCCCTCCATGCGAATACAGAGGTCGTTCATACAGGCTCCTTCGAGGATTTCGGGACGACGTGTGCGCCTTCGGTTTCGTCGCGGGTTTCGTCGAGGGTTTCGTCGAGGGCCTGGCGCAGCCGCGAGACGATCTCGCGCTGGCTCATGCCCATGGTTGTACCGAGGCGGGCCGCTTCTTCGAGGTGGGCGACCAATTCCTGTTCAAAGATTTCCGGGCCAGAGGCGACATCGGCGGCGACGAACGAACCTTTGCCATGCTGGGTCACGATGAGACCTGCGTGCTCCAACTCAAGGTAAGCGCGTTTGACAGTGATGACACTGACGCTGAGGTCGGCGGCGAGCTGGCGGATGGAGGGGATTTCCTCCCCGGCCACCCATTCTCCGACGGCGATCTTCGCCTTGAGCTGGTTCACAATCTGCTGGTAGAGTGGTCCGCCGGTCTGGGAAAGGACGATCCTGGATGACCCTGTGTGCATAATGAATATACTGAGTATACACAGATAGTCGATGGTGTCAAGCCTTCCGTGATTTCTCGTGTCCGTTTTCGGACACTGCGGGCTTGTTCGGACAGTGGCTTCTCCTTTTTTAGGGGTTAAGTTATTTGTTTTCAGGTCGTGCGATTGGCCCTTCATCTGCTCTGTTACGGGCCGTAACGGATACTGCGAGCGATCACGCTGGATTTTGCGTCGGCGCATTGAAGACGCCGCGATGGGTTGAATCGCTGCAAACCTCTTCCATATTTCACGAGAGCCTCTTTCAACTTCTCGGGCTGGACCGCCTCAAAGACACGCATCACGACGGAGACAGGCATGCAGACACTTCTTCAGAACATCCGTTTCAGCATTCGCATGCTGATGCGGAACCCGGGCTTGACGGTGACTGTTCTGCTTACGCTGGCGATTGGCATCGGGGCGAACACGGCGATCTTTACGGTGGACTATGCGACCCTGCTGGCGCCGCTGCAGTATCCGCATCCCGAGCAGCTCGTGATGGTGTGGTCGAAGATCCAGACGTATCACAACGGAGTCGCCGCCGGGGACTTTCTCGACTGGAAGCAGCAGAACACTGTGTTCCAGGACTTGTGCGCCTGGTCCGGCACGAGCTTCAACCTCGCCACCAAAGACAAGCCGGAGTACGTGAACGGCACGCGGCAGACTTACAGCATGCTGCAGATGCTGGGCGAACCGCTGCTCATGGGCCGGTATTTTCTGCCGGAGGAGGGCGTGGCCGGCCGCGATCACGTCGTGATCCTGACGCATAAATTGTGGGTGAAGCTGGGAGCGGATCCGAAGGTTGTCGGCACGACGCTGCGCATGGATGGCGACCCGTATACGGTGGTGGGCGTGCAGCGGCCGGGGATCTTCGACCGGCAGCAGGGACAGCTCGTGGTGCCGCTGGTCTTCAAGCCGGAGCAGGTGAATCACGACTTCCACTGGCTGCTCGTGATGGGGCGGATGAAGCCGGGCGTGAGCCTCAAGCAGGCGCAGCAGAACATGGAGGCGGTGACGGCCCACATCGCCGAGATGTATCCGAAGAGCGACAAGGGTTGGGGTTCGTATGTTGAAGGGCTCAAGAATGATTTCCTGCCCAAGGAGCGCATCAAGATGCTCTGGCTGCTTTTGGGCGCTGTGGGGTTCGTGCTGCTGATTGCGTGCGTGAACGTCGCGAATCTGCTGCTGGCGCACGGCATCGCGCGGCAGAAGGAACTCGCGGTTCGCAGCTCGCTCGGCGCGGGGCGGTCGACGATCTTCGCGCAGCTGCTTACAGAGAGCGTGATTCTCGCTCTTGCGGGAGGAGCGCTGGGAATTGGCGTGGGCTATGCGATGCTGCAGGGCCTGATCGCCGCGATGCCGCGTAACACGCTGCCCAGCGAGGCCGATCTGCGCCTCAACATTCCGATCTTGCTGTTCACTATCGCGGCGACTACGGTGGCAGGCCTGCTGGCCGGCTCGGCTCCGGCCTGGTATGCATCGCGCGTCGATCCCGCGGAGATGCTGAAGGAAGGCGGGCGCGCCGGGACCAGCGCGGGCAAGCATTTCCTGCGGAGGATTCTTGTGATCGGCGAGTTCGCGCTTGCGCTCGTACTGCTCGCAGGGGCCGGCCTGACCATTCACAGCTTCTGGAAGCTGGCGCACGTTGACCTGGGGATCAAGACCGACCACGTGCTTACGTTCTTTCTGCCGGTGCCGGAGAGCCGGCCCAAGGATCCTCAGGTGATCTCGTCTTATTACCGCGACATTCTCGCGCACATCGCTACGGTTCCCGGTGTGCAACACGTCGCGGCGATGACAGGCGAGCCTCCGTACGGAGCCGGATTCGGAATGCCGTTCATGCTCGAGGGCGGGCAGACGTATGCGGATCCGTCGCAGCGCCCGGGCACGGGGTTCGGCATGGTGACTCCGGATTACTTCAACGCCTTTGGCATTCAGGTCATCTCGGGACGCAGCTTCACGGATCAGGACATGGCGGGCACGGTGAGAGTGGCGATGGTGAACCAGGATTTCGTGCACAAATATCTGAAGGGCAAAGACCCTCTTCGCCAGCGTGTGCTGGTCGAAGAGCTGATTCCGGGAGTGACAAAGCTGGGCGGGTATCTCGCGTGGCAGATCGTGGGCACCTTTCACAATGTGCACACCGCTGATCAGCGGGACGAGAACCCGGAGATGCTGATCCCCTTCTACCAGATTCCCTGGCCGCAGGCGGGCTTTGCGGTGCGCACGGCCGAGAACCCGTCCGCGATGCTTACCAGCATCTCCACGGCGGTGCACCAGGTGGACTCCAGCGTTGCGCTGGCCGAGCCCAAGACACTGGACGACATCGTCGGCGAATCGATGGCCGACGAGCGGTTCACGCTCATTTTGTTTACAAGCTTCGCGGCTGTCGCGCTGTTTCTCGCGGGACTTGGAATCTATGGCGTGATGTCGTTTTCCGTGGCCCAGCGCGCGCACGAGATCGCGCTGCGGATGGCTCTCGGCGCATCGCGCAACCGGGTTGTGGGGCTGGTGATTCGCGACGGCGTGCTGCTTGCCACGATCGGGTTGGGACTGGGGCTCATCGGCACGTACTTTGTCGGCCGCGCGATGCAGAGCATGCTTTTCGGCGTGCAGGCGCTCGACTTTGGGGCGTTTATTTCGGTCGCTGTTGTTTTGCTGGCCGCGGCTGTTCTGGCGTGCTTCCTGCCGGCGAGGAGAGCGGCGTCTGTTTCGCCGATGCGCGTGCTTCGAACGGAGTAGGTTCCCAATCATTTCGCGGGGAGACTGCGAAATGAATGAGACACGCAGCGTCGTTTCAAAGCCCAATTGAGAGTACGTTCACCGAGAAAATGGCCTAGCCGCAGATTCCGTTATTCCACGCACTCGCTTCGTTCAAGAATTGATTTGACTTGTCATAGACGTCGATCTGCGCAAATAGAAGATCAGTCGACGGTGGTCCATAAAAAATCCATGGAAGGGTCAGATGAACATTCGTCTTGGGGGCATAGTGTCCTAACAGCGCCGAAGTTGGGTGGAGATCAGCAATTGGGGGTGTCTTGGCTTTGAGCGTGAGGAAGTCGATCGGGGTATACCCCTGTGTCTGCGAGTTTACGGGAAATCTCCAAACTTGCACATGGGTCGAACCGACGTCGAACGAGTTAGCGCCTTCGTCGGAAATCGTAAATGTGGCCTGCACCCAGCAGTATCCCGCCTGCGGGTTACCATGCCAATTGACCGACAGATTCGCGCCCACGCCCGCCGGAGTCCGCAGGGTTGGGGCCTGAGTTTCCCTAAAAGTAAGGAATGTCCAAATCGCTGCGAAGACCAAAGCGATGACCTGGATCCACTTTGTGAGAGAGTCGGTATTGTCCCAGATAACCTCGCCAAAGCTCCGCTTTTTTGGTGTCACAGTTGGTGTGCTCATCGCCGATATCTCCTTTGCAAACCAGGTAAATGGGGCTCATTCGTCAGTCGCCGACTAAAAAATGACTGCAGACAGCGCGCTGCTGGCGGTCGATTTGACTTGTTATGCGCAGACAAGGAGAAAGTCAGGACAGCGCATTTAACTTTATTTTTGTTGGAAGGTTTTCGACGCGGGAGATCTTCTGCTAAGTGCGCCGGCTCCGTCAAGAAGAATCGTGCGGCGACGTACGAATATCCGTACTGATGCAAAGTGAGCGTTGTGCTTACTATCGCTCCGGGCAGACCACGAGGTGATTGAAATAAGGTCGACGAAGCTCTGCGCGAGCTTGCGGAGGCGGGCGCAGGCGTCGTCGAGGTCGGCGTCTTGTTTGGCGATCCTTCCTGCGAGATCGGGGCAGCATTTGTTGTTATTTATCGTTACAGCCGTAGTATTCTGAGTCTCCCCCAAAATTTCTCCCTGCTTCGCGTGGTTCGTTCCCGCAAGCCTACGAGCCGCCAGTTTGAGGTCACCGTCGTGCCGTGAAGTGGTTCGCGGTATGAGTTGCATCGATCCACCGCCGGCTCATGCCGATGGCCGGGCGACAACCCCATCTTCTTACCGAAAGGACAAGTTTCCAATGGCGACACAGATTTTCGCAATGAACTGCAGCCCGTTGCAGGTATTGCTTACGGTAAGGGAGGCGCCGACCCCCTACAAGTTCAACGGTGCGGGCCCCGGGAGCACGCCGGCATGGATCGCTGTACCTTCGGATTCCCAGATTCCGTGGGGAGGCTCTAACCCTGGACAAGGAGAACTTGGATTCGGCATGAATCCCTGCGTGCTGGATGACGGACAGACCGCGACTGGATTCAACGTCGAAATCCCAACGGGAATTTTGCCCACCACATCGGTGCAGCTTTACCTCTTCTACGAGCCACCCTCGTCGGCGAGCGGAGACGGCACGGTTGGGTATTTGGTGCTGAACGATGGTCTTCCAGTCGGAGGGAACATTACTGCGTTCGCCGTGTAGCGCTCCTGAGACCACGAACCGGCGAGCGGGAAGTCCAATGCCGGTGATGAGTAGCCGGTGAGCCGGTCGGCCCTGGAACGGGAAGCCGCGGGCGGCATGTGCGCGCTCGTTCCGCGGCAACCGGCTGCCGGGATTCTCAAGCGCCTCGTTGAGTGGATCGAACGGCGCCTTCGGATCCAAGGCAAAGCCGGCCGGACGTGGTGTTGAATGCTATTGAAGCTTCCGCAATCGCGCGCAGGCGTCGTCGAGGTCAGCGTCTTTTTTGGCGAAGCAGATGCGGAGGAGGTTTTCGCCGCGAGTGCGGCCGTCGGAGCCGGTGCGGAAGAAGGCACTGCCGGCTACCGAGGCTACTCCGGTGGCGGCGAGGAGGGCGCGGGCTTTTTCGGCGGCGGTGGAGCCGGGGAGGCGGGTCGAGTCGGCGAGGACGTAGTAGGCTCCGGCGGGGATGGTGGGCGTGAGGCCGGCGTCGGTGAGTGCGGAGACGATGCGTTCGCGTTTTGACTGGTGGTCGCGGGCGATCTGCGTATAGAAGCTGGGCGGGAGCAGCTCGAGTCCTGCGGCGGCTCCGTGCTGGAGGGCCGAGGGGGCGCAGACGTAGGTGAGATCGTGGAAGTAGGCCATTGCGCCCATCCATCGGGCGTCGGCGGTGACGTAACCGAGACGCCAGCCAGTGATGGAGAAGGTCTTCGAAAAGCCTGAAATTACTATGGTCCGCTCGCGCATGCCGGGGAGGGTGGCGGGAGCGATGTGGCGCGCGCCGTCGTAGACGAAGTACTCGTAGATTTCGTCGGTGATGAGGAAGAGGTCGTGCTCGAGGCAGGCCTGGGCGACGGCTTCGGTTTCGGCGAGCGAGAAGACTTTGCCGCTGGGGTTGGCGGGCGTGTTGACGAGGATGGCGCGGGTGCGGGGCGTGACTGCTGCGCGCAGGGCGGACGTATCGAGAGCGTAGTCGCCCGGAGCCAACGCGACCAGGACCGGCTTGATGCGCATGGAGCTTAGCGTGGAGGTGTGGTAGCCGTAGAAGGGCTCAAAGACGATGACTTCGTCGCCGGGGTTGAGGAGGGCCATGGCGGCGGCGTGGAGTCCGGCGGTGGCTCCGGAGGCGACGAGGACTTCGGTTTCGGCGTCGTACTGGAGGCCGTAGTCGCGCTGCTGCTTGGCGGAAATGGCGGCGCGGAGGCGGGTGATGCCGTCCATGCGGGTGTAGATGTTGTGGCCGGCGCGGATGGCGGCGATGGCTTCCTGCTCGACGGGCGCGGGGACGGGGGTGTCGCAGACGCCCTGGGCGAGGTTGATGCCGCCCATGCGTTCGCAGGCGACGGACATGGCGCGGATTTCGGACTGGACGGCGCCGGGGGCGAGATCGGAAACGCGGAGGCGGGAGGGGGCCGCGGTGGACCGGGCGGATGCGGCGTCGAGGAGTTCGGGTTCGTCAATGGCCTGATCGTCAATCTGGAGGGCGAGACGGGTCGAGGAAGGTAGCTCGGGCACGGGGAAGATCCTTTGGGATCAATGGTAGTACGAAAGGCCAGGGATCAGGGAACAGGCATCAGGGAACAGGCATCAGGGATTCGGCATTAGGGATTAGGGGTGCCGGTGGGATGTGAGCCAGAGCACTCGGAGTCGGGGTTGCGCCGGGGTAGAATCCGTCTGCGATGCATGAACTCTCGATTGTGGCGAGCGTGGTGGATGCGGTGACGGAGTCGCTTGGGGAGTATCCGGGGGCGCGGGTGGTGGAGGTGCGGCTGCGGGTGGGGGCGCTGGCGGCGGTGGTGGAAGACTCGCTGCAGTTCTGCTGGGGGATTGCGACGGAAGAGACGGAGATGAAGGGCGCGCGGCTGGTGGTGACGGCGATTCCGGTGACGGTGCATTGCGCGGCTTGCGGGACCGATGGAGAGCTTGAGAGCTTGCAAAGCTTTACTTGTCCGAGATGCGGAGAGCCGGCTGCGGATGTGCGGAGCGGGCGGGAGCTGGAGATTGAAGCGGTGGAGATTGAGGAAGACAGCGGAGCTAGCGGAGTTAGCGGGGCTGGCGGAGCTAGCGCTAAGGTGAGCGGATGACGACGCGGATTGTGGAGTTGCGGCAGGGGATTCTGAAGAAGAATGACGAGCTGGCGCGGGAGCTGCGGGAACGGTTCGAGGCGGCTGGTGTGCTGGTGCTGAATCTTGTGTCGAGCCCGGGGACGGGGAAGACGGCGCTGCTGGAGCGGACGCTGCGAGAGTTGCGCGGACGCGGGAAGAGGGTGGCGGCGCTGGTGGGGGATCTCGAAACAGACAACGATGCGCGGAGGCTGGCGGCGAGCGGGGCTCCCGTCCGCCAGATAAACACTCACGGGATATGTCACCTCGAAGCCGAAATGGTGGGCAAACACCTGGATGGATGGGAAAAGCAGGGACTAGGGACTAGGGACGAGGGAACCGAAACGCAGCGATCAGAGGCTGAGGGGTGCGTTCGGATCGAGGAGCTTGACTTTCTATTTATTGAGAATGTGGGGAACCTGGTGTGCCCTTCGAGTTATGACCTGGGCGAGCGGGTGCGCGTGGCGCTGCTGAGCGTGACGGAGGGCGAGGACAAGCCGCTGAAGTATCCGACGCTGTTCAACTCGGTGGATGCGGCGGTGATTACGAAGATGGATATTGCGGAGGCGGTGGGGTTCGAGCGCGAGGCGGCGCACAGGAACATTCGCGCGATCCGTCCGGATATTCGGATCTTTGAGACTTCGGCGAAGACGGGCGCGGGGATGAAGGAGTGGCTGGGGTTTCTCGAGGAACTGCAGCGTTAGCGGGGAATGCGGATCAGGAGACTGTTGGAGATTTTTCTACGCGAACGGCGCACTGCTTGAAGTTGGGCTCGCGCGAGATGGGGTCGTAGGCGCTTTGAGTCAGCTGATTGGCGTTGGTCTCCGCGAAGTGAAATGGAAGAAACACCTGTCCGGCGGCGATGACCTCGGTGACGCGAAGCTCGACTTTGCTGACGCGGCCGCGCGCTGAGACTACATCGACGCGATCGTGCGGCTTGAGGCTGAGGCGTTGGGCGTCGGCGGGGTTCATCTCGAGCCAGGCGCGCGGAGAGAGCTGTTGAAGGATCGAGATCGCGCCGGTCTTGGTGCGGGTGTGCCAGTGCTCGACGGTTCTGCCGGTGTTGAGCACGAAGGGGAAATCCGCGTTGGGTGGCTCGGGGAACGGCGCCCATTGCGTGGGGATGAGACGGGCGCGGCGGTCGGCGGTCTGGAATTGGCCGTCGCCGTAGAGCCTGCGCACGGAGGAAGGATCGTGAGTTGTATCTGCGGGGAACGGCCACTGGATTCCGCCGGTCTGCTCGATGGCTTCCCAGGTCATGCCGGAGTAGTCGCAGAGGCGGCCTGAGGAGGCGCGGCGCCATTCGTCGAAGGCGTCGGCGGTAGTTTGCCATTGCGGGAAGAGCTCTTCGCGGCAGCCGAGTTTGCCGGCAACGTCGAGAAAGATATCGAAGTCGGAGCGCGCTTCGCCTGGAGGCTTGACGGCCGCGTTGACTTTGCTCGCGCGGCGTTCGGAATTTGTGTAGGTGCCGTCTTTCTCGCCCCAGATAGCGGCGGGAAGCACGAGGTCGGCGAGCTCGGTGGTGGGCGTGGGGTGGAAGCCGTCCTGCACGACGAGGAAGTCGAGGTTGTTGAAGCCATGCTTGAGGACGTCGATGTTGGGGAAGGAGACGAGGGGATTGGTTCCGATGATCCAGAGGGCGCGGATCTTGCCGGAGACGGCGGCTTCGACGATGTCTGGATATGCGAGGCCGCGGCTCGAGGGAATGCGCGCGGGGTCGATGTTCCAGAGGCGGGCCAGGTCGTTGCGGTCATCGGGCGATTCGAAGTTGCGATAGCCGGGAAGACTTGAAGCAAAGCCTGCTTCGCGCGTGCCCATGGCGTTGCACTGGCCGGTGATGGAAAAGGGCGACGCGCCGGCGCGGCCCACGTTGCCGGTGATGAGCGCGAGATTGTTGATCGCGTTTACGGTCTCGGTGCCCTTGGTGCTGTGGTTGACTCCCATGGTCCAGCCGATGAAGGGAGCGCGCGCCTCGGCGTAGAGGCGCGCGATGCGAACGATGAGGCCGGGATCGAGGCCGGTGATCTGCGATGCGTGGTCGAGCGTGCAGTTTTCGAGAGAGGCGCGGAGGTCGTCGAAGCCGGTGGTGTGGGCTTCGACGTAGCGCGCGTCGTAAAGGTCCTCGTCGATAATGACGCGGAGCATGGCGTTGATGAGCGCGAGGTCGGAGCGCGGCCTCACCGGCAGATAGATGTCTGCCATCATGGCGGTCTTGGTGACGCGCGGATCGACGACGATGAGGGTCCTGTCGCGGTTCGCTTCAATGCGCGTGCAGAGGATGGGGTGATTCTCGGCCACATTGGCGCCGATGAGAAGGATGAGGTCGGCGACTTCGAGATCGGCGTAGGCGCCTGGCGGGCCGTCGCTGCCGAAGGAGCGCTTGTAGCCGGCGACGGCGGTGGACATGCAGAGGGTGGTGTTGCCGTCGTAGTTGCGGCTTGCGAGCCCCAGCTGCACAAGCTTGCCGAGGGTGTAGAACTCTTCGGTGACAAGCTGGCCTGTGCTGATGACGCCGACGCTGTCTGCGCCGTGCTTGTGCTGCACGGCGCGGAATTGCTGGACCATTGTGGTGAGTGCGTCGTCCCAGCTGACGCGGGCGAGAGTGCCGCCGGAAGTTCGCAACAGTGGATATTGCGCACGGCCTTCTGCCTCGATGGCGTAGTGCTCCGCAAGGCCTTTGGGGCAGAGCTTTCCGCGGTTGACGGGATGGTCCGGGTTGCCGCGCACGCTGACGACTTTGCCGGCGCGGACGCCGAGCTGCATGCCGCAGCCGACGGAGCAGTAGCCGCAGGTGCTGTTGACCCAGCGGTCTGCCTGCATGCGCGCGGAGGTGAACCCTAGCACCGGATCGTCGGCGAATGCGTAGCGGGCGGCTTTGGTGTCGAGGCCGCTTTTTTCCCGGAACCATTGCATCCAGCTCATGCGGCCTCCTGGGCGAGATAGCCGGTTGCGATGTTGGTGGGAACGACGCTGACGAAGAAGAGGTAGCGGCCGAGAAGCTCGCCGGCGATAAGCGACAGCAGGCCGGCGATACGCATCCATGAATGCCCGGCGGACGCGGCGAGAGACGCGCCCAAAACGAGAAGCAGCGCGCGGAGCCAGAGCCTGTTTGCGAGCACGGAGGAGAGAAGCTGCCAGCTTGCGTAGAGCTCGTGACCCTTTGTCCAACGGAGGCGGAGAAGTTTGCCGGCGAGGACGATCAATGCGCAGAACCCGGCGAGCAGCACGGCGGCTTTGCCGGATGATTCGCCGGGGACGAGTTCGTGATTGATTGCCGTGCCGAGGACGGCGACAGTCGAAAAGAATTCGAGGACGGTGAGCGGGGAGTTCCACGCGGGACGGCCCGGGACCAGATAGAGACGCGCGCTCGCGCCTACGCCGGCGGCGCCGAGGAGGACGGTGAGAGCGCCAAGACCGGCGCCGGGCGCCGAAAGCGCGAGAAGAGAAGCGGAGTAGGCAGTGGCTGCGCAGGCGAACAAGGTGAACAGCAGGACTTCTCTACTCAACCAGGAGCGGCGCCACATTTTCAGTGCGCGCATGGCGTGGATCGGACGGCCAAGATGAAATGTGGATGCGCCGAGAGCGACGATCGCAACAAAAAGCGCGAAGAGAGCGGCCGAGCGGTGAGTTCCGAACCCGGCGGTCTGAATTCGCCAGACTGCCGCGAATGCGCCAACGGAAAGCTGCGTGAGCAGTGTCATCAAGATGAGAGGCCAGTGCGCCTGCTCGGTGCGCAGATGCGCGAGGTTGACTTTCTCGAGACCGCTCTGCGCGCGTTTTGGAAGCGTGATGCGGGTGGTCGAGATGCTGTCGTCGGCGGAGGGCATGCCGGGGGAATTTGCATGCTGCCGGTAATCGCTGCGCCACTCGCGGATATTGACGAGCTCGATCTGGATTGCATCTTCAGGACAGGCAGAGACGCACGCGGGGCTCTGGCCGCGCTGGAGGCGGCCGAAACACATATCGCACTTGCCGACGACGCCGCGCTCGGGGTTGTACTGAGGCACTCCGTAGGAGCAGTTCCACGTGCAGTACTGGCAGCCGATGCAGGCGTCGGCGCTGTGACGCACGATACCGGTGAGCGAGTCCTTTGTGTATGCGTTGACGGGGCAGCCGGTCATGCAGGTGGGCTCGAGGCAGTGATTGCAGCCGATCGAGAGATAGTGGCGAACGGTCGTTGGATATGTGCCGCCCTCGATCTCTCCGACGCGGCGAAAGAGGATGTCGGCGGGGTTACCGTTTTGCTCGTTGCACGCGACTACGCAGCACTTGCAGCCGATGCACTTTGTCATGTCGAAATGAAAGCGGTATTGTTCGCCGGGCATAGGCGCTCGCAGCGGCGCGTGGGCAGCGCCCACACCGCAGAGGGATCCGATTGCGCCCGACTCTGCCGCGATGCCGAGCGAAGGCGCGGAGCCGTACTGCGGCAACGGATTGAATTGCTGCAGCTGGTCGATTTGCTGTAAGCGCTCGAGGAGGGGAAGTTCCACACGGATCTCCGGTCGGCGCCTGCGCGCCGGATTGCGAAGAGATACACGATGGCGGAGATGGAAGCGCAGGGAACGCGCATTCATCGCAGCCGGCCAGATGGATTTCTGAATTGCTCTTCGCGGAGCCGATGTGCGGATCACTCAACCGGACCGTCCGGCGGCAGAGCCGGATTGGGAAGCCGGGACCGGCGCGAAATCGCCGTTCCCGCGGGGAGTGATTGCGTCGAGCATAACCGGAGATTGCGCGGGGCGCAAGTGCGCGCCGAGATTTGCGTAAGGATGGCATAAACACGACGCGCTCGCGATGCTGCCGGCATCTTCACGCATTCCTTACGAGGACGAGTGTAGAAAGGTAGATAAAGATACTTGCCGCGCCGGCACCGTGATGTGCTGCGCGAGCCTTGCGATTCGTTTCCGGGCGACTCTGCAGGATTTATCGATCCGGGCAATCGTTTCAACCCATTCCAATCGTGATTCTCTGCAATGCAAGAGCATGCGCGGAACGTGTCTCACCTCTAAACGCCGCGCGCGACTGAAGCTTCACCCCATAATGGAGACAGCGCAACTGCTTCGCACTTCAGACCCGGGAGAGACAAAATGCCAGCGGCAAGCTTCAACGGTTTGCGGGTTCTGAGCCTCGAATCGCGGCGAGCCACGGAGGCGGCCAAGCTGATCCGCACGTATGGGGGAGAGGCTCTGGTTGCTCCGGCAATGCGCGAAATCGGACTGGAATCGCAGAGGCCGGTGCTCGAATTTGCCGAGGGGTTGATGCGGGGCGCGTTCGACCTGGTGATCTTCACGACCGGCGTGGGCGTGAAGGCGCTGGTGAAGACGGTCTCAGAGAGAATGGACCGCGAGCAGTTCCTAAGTGCGCTGCGAAAGGTGAAGGTGGCCGCGCGCGGTCCGAAGTCATCGACAGCGCTTCGCGAGTTGAGCGTTCCCATCACGGTGATCGCTCCGGAACCGTTCACGTGGCGCGCGCTGCTGGCGGCGCTTGAGGAAAAGCTCGGCGATACGTTGAACACGATGAACATCGCGGTCCAGGAATACGGAACTTCGAATCCTGAACTGCTGACGGCGCTTGCGGAGACGAGCATCTCGATCACGCGACTGCCGGTGTATCAATGGGCGCTGCCGGAGGATGTTCAGCCGCTGCGGGAGGCGGTGGTCGCGCTGGCGCACGGACATGTGGACGTTGTGCTGTTTATGAATGCAGGGCAGGTTGCGCATCTGTTCCTGATGGCGGACCAGATGGGGTATGCCGATGCGCTTCACGAGGGGTTTCGTTCGACTGTGATCGGCTCGATCGGGCCGAGCACGACGGAGGGGCTAATGGCCTACGGAGTGGCGCCGGACTACGAACCTACGCACTCGAAGATGGGGTTCCTGATCAAGGAACTGGCGGAGAGGTCGGGCGAACTGCTGGACGAGAAGCGTTCTGCCGCCGCTCTTCACGTGGCTCCTGATGTGCCGTTGCCGCCGGTCAGTCCTTTCCTGACGGGGCCGTTTTTGACAGGGCCGCTGCCGGCCGGGGAATCAACCGCAAAGCAGGCGGGCAGGTCCGCGGCGTCGGTCGTGGATTTTCTGCATGAGATCGGCAGCCGGATGGCCGCGGCGGATCCGCTGCACGTGGTGCTGAATCGGATTGTTGATTTTGCGTGCTCGCTGATCAAGTGCGATTCGTGCTTTGTTTACGTGCTCGAAGATAACCAGCTGGTGCTGCGCGCGTCGAAGAATCCGCATTCGGATGTTGTGGACCGGCTCGGAATCTGGCTCGGGCAAGGCATTACGGGGTGGGTGGGCTGGCATCGCGAGCCGGTTGCGATTCCGGCGATGGCGCTGAAGGATCCGCGATTCAAGCGCTTTCGCAATCTTCCCGAGGACTCGTTCGAGGCTTTCCTGTCGGTTCCGATCATGTGCCGCAGCCGGCTTGTGGGCGTGATCAATCTTCAGCACCGCAAGCCTTACTTCCATTCCGAAGACGAAGTTCGACTTCTGTCTGCGGTGGGGTATCTTGTGGGGGCGGAACTCGAGCGCGCGAGGCTTGAGACCGAGGTTTCCGAACTCTCCGATCGCCTGGAATCGCGCAAGCTGATCGAGCGCGCGAAGGGAGTTTTACAGCGCGACCTTGGGCTCGATGAGGAATCTGCCTACCGTGCGATGCAGCGCGAGAGCCGCCAGCGGAGGAAGTCGATGCGCGAGATCGCGGAGGCGGTTCTGCTGAACGAAGATTTCCGCAAGGCACGGCTTACGGCTGATGAGAGCCCCGCGGCGCGAAACGTTCCTGAAGAAGAAAATTCATCGAAGGCATCCTGAAATGCGGTGCCGGCATAATGACGGCGTAAAGATTCGGGCGCTCGAAGTTGTGTCGCCCGTGCATCTGAAGTAGGATCGCAGTACGGGTGAGCCGCAGAGGTTGCCCGTTCCGTTACGCCTCGCGCACCATGCCGTGCTGAGGCTCCTTTGCATTGTGAAATTGTGCTCCGCGTTGAGCTCACATGAAGCTCGCCGTGTTGTGCGCCGCGCTGCCATTGCGCCGGCTGCGCACCGCTCACTTTCCACTGCAAGGGGTTTTGAGCATGGACTCGCAGACAATTACAGATTCGGGCGCGTTCACCGCTGAGCAGAAGGGTTATCTCGCAGGGTTTTTTGCGAGCGCTGCGCAACGCATCGAAAGGCCGTTCGTGGGCGTGACGGCCAGCGGGCTACTTTCGAGCGACAGGAACTCGGGCGCAGTGAACCTTGCGGCGGGGGACGAGCCGAGGTACCACGGAACACCGTTATCGGAATTGTGCCGCGAAGAGCGCTGGAAGGCCGACGAGAACCCGCTCGATGTATGGGACAAGCTGGTTGCGCACGCAAACGAGAATCGCGCGCCATCTCCGGAGGATCTGTTCCGGTTCAAATTCCACGGCCTGTTCTACGTTGCGCCCGCGCAGGACTCGTTCATGCTGCGGCTTCGCATTGCGGGGGGAAGGCTCAGCTCGCACCAGATGCGCGGGCTTGCGGATATTGCGGAGCAGTGGGGGTCAATGCGAGCCGACCTGACAACGCGCGCGAATGTGCAGATCCGCGAGTTCCAGCCGAGGGACATCGTCCGCGTATTGAACAAGGTTGACTCGCTGGGGCTCACATCGCGCGGAGCGGGCGCGGACAACATCCGCAATGTTACGGCGTCTCCTGCTACGGGGCTTGATCCAATTGAGCTGCTCGACGTGGCACCGTATGCCGAGGCATTGCATTACTACATCCTCAACTCGCGCGACCTTTACGAGCTGCCGCGCAAGTTCAATGTGTCGTTCGACAGCGGCGGAGCGATCAGCGTGCTTGCCGACACGAACGACATAGGCTTCCAGGCGGTGCGAGTGAGCGAGGGGCGCAGCGTGCCGGCGGGCGTGTACTTCCGCGTGGTTCTGTGCGGAATTACCGGGCACAGGCAGTTTGCGTCGGACGCGGGATTGCTGTTGCTGCCGGATCATGCGGTTGCGGTGGCTGCGGCCATGATTCGCGTCTTTATCGAAAACGGCGACCGGACCGATCGCAAGAAGGCGCGGCTCAAGTATCTTGTCGATCGCTGGGGCGTGGAGAAATTTGTCAGCGAAACCGAAAAGCGGCTTGCGTTTCCACTGCTGCGGTGCGGAGCGGGGGAATGCGACGCGCGAAATCCGATCGATCGCGCTGGGCATATTGGAGTTCATGCGCAACGGCAAGCCGAACTTAACTATATCGGCGTTTCCGTTCCCGTAGGAAGATTGCCTGTTGCGCAGATGCGCGCGGTGGCCGCGATCGCAGACGAATTCGGCAGTGGAGAACTGCGATTGACTGTATGGCAGAATCTGCTGATTCCGAATGTGTATTCGAGAGACCTGGATGCTGCGCTCGAACGGCTTCGCGATGCGGGGCTTGAGCACGATGCGGGCGCGGTGATGCGCGGAACGGTGGCGTGCACGGGGAACCGCGGGTGCCGCTTTGCGGCAACAGATACCAAGACTCATGCGGTGGAACTCGCGCGCTGTCTCGACGGCCGCTTTCCGATTGTGCAGCCGGTGAACCTGCACGTGACCGGGTGCCCCCACTCGTGCGCGCAGCATTATGTCGGCGACATCGGGCTGCTGGGAACGAAGGTTGGCGGCGCAGAGGGCTACCAGGTTGTGATTGGAGGCGGGAGCGATTGCGACCGGGGGCTGGCGCGCGAATTGATCGCCGCCATTGCGTACGACGAACTTGCTCCGCTGATCGAGCGGCTGTTTGCGGCATACATGGAGCGATGCAGTCCGGACGAGTCTTTTTTGCAATTCAGCCGGCGGCACTCGATCGATGAGTTGAAGTCATTCCTTTTGAGCCGGGAGGTTGTGGCGCAATGAACGCGAGTGTTCCATTCATACCGGAGAACGCGCCCTTCACGCCTGAACAGCGCGCATGGCTCAACGATCTGCTTGCGAGCATGTTTTCGAGCGCGCCTGCCGCTCCCGCACCAGCGGTGCAGGCGGGAATGCGCATCGCGGTTCTGTACGCTTCGCAATCCGGAACAGCGGAAGGCCTGGCGCGAAAACTGGCCAAGGAGCTGAAGGCGCAGGGATATGCGCCTGCCGTTTCGACGCTCGTGGGATATACGCCCGCAGCGCTGGCGTCGGAGACCTGCGCGCTGATTCTCGCCAGCACGTACGGCGATGGCGAGGCTCCCGATGGAGTCCGCCCGTTCTACGAGCAGCTCTGCATGGAGCATTTTCCGCGCATGGAGAAGCTGCTCTACGCGGTGTTCGCGCTGGGTGACCGGCACTACGAGCATTTCTGCAAATTCGGCGCCGATCTTGATGCGAAACTCGCGGCGTTGGGTGCTAATCCGCTGACGAGGCGCGTTGACAGCGATGTCGACGTGGACGGGGCATTCTCGGAATGGAAGGCCGCAGTGATCGCACAAATTGCCCATGCGGAGCCGAGCGAGCGCAAAGCGGCTTCGCCTTTGCCGGCGAGCGTTGCGGGCCCTGAAGTGAAGGGTGCGGGGAAGGCCGCGGCAGGCGATTCTGTTCCGGAGATTTCGAGGGAGAGGCCTTTGCTGGCGGCCCTGGTCGATAAGCGGAATCTCAATCATGCTTCCTCCGCCAAGGTCACGCTGCATCTCGCATTCTCGACCGCAGACACCGGACTGCGCTATGAAGCCGGAGATGCGTTCGGCGTGATCCCCACGAACGACCCCAACCTTGTTGCGGAGATTCTGCAGCACCTGCGGATGAATGGAAACGAACAGGTGCCGCGCGGAAAGGCCGGAACCACAACTTTGCACGACGCGCTCACGCACGATGTGCAGGTTACCCGCCTGAGCCGCAAGATCGTGCAGGAGTATGCGAAGCGCGGCGACTGCGCAAAGCTGCTGGAACTGCTTGCCGCGGACCGGCAAACGAATCTGGAACAGTACGTCTCTGATCGTGGCGTAATCGATTTGATCACCGAGTTTCCGGGAGTCGTTGACGATGCGGTCGAACTGGTGAAGATGCTGCCCAGGCTGACTCCGCGGCTTTATTCGATTTCGTCAAGCCCGGCAGCGCACCTGGGCGAGGTGCACGCGACGGTGGCCGTGGTGCGTTACCAGTCCCATAACCGTGACCGCGGCGGCGTGTGCTCCACGTTGTTTGCGGATCGCACGGCGGTTTCGGAACGGTTGCCGATCTACGTGCAGCCGAACAAGAAATTCCGGCTTCCGGCAAACCCGGATGCTCCGATGATCATGATCGGCCCGGGGACGGGCATTGCGCCGTTCCGCGGATTTTTGCACGAGCGGCGCGCGCTTGGCCACAAGGGCCGCAATTGGCTCTTCTTTGGCGAATGCAAGGCGGCCACAGATTTTCTTTACCGGGAGGAACTCGAAGCGATGCTTGCCGACGGACACCTGACGCGGCTCGACACTGCCTTTTCGCGCGATCAGGACCGGAAGATCTACGTCCAGGACAGGATGAGGGAGCATGCGCGGCAATTCTGGAGCTGGCTCGAGGATGGCGCGACAGTGTACGTGTGCGGAGATGCCAGCCGCATGGCGAAAGACGTTCACGTTGCGCTGTGCGCAATTGCGCAGACCGAGGGAGGAATGTCGCAGGAGCAGTCAGAGGAGTATGTCGCGGCGCTGAAGGATGAGCACCGGTATCATCGGGATGTCTACTAGTTATCGCTTGCCACCATTCGACTTAGGCACATTGGGAGAAGAGGCCGCCAGGCGCGGCCTTTTTCGCGGCGTAAGGCGCTGCTGACGCGAAACAAGCGCACCGGGGGCCTGCCACCCCGGGCCTGAGAGGGCGTGATACACTCCGTGCAGCTTTCAATCCAACACACCCGACATAGATTGAGATATCCGCTGAAGTAAGCAAGAAGGCGTGGATTGTGTGGATTGTTGCATGCGGGTGATGCCGCACGTTGCATCCTCCCTTCCTACAAGGAGCGATCCCATTATGGTTTCCGGGGTTGATCGAACTGCGGTTTGCCTGCCTGTTTCCCGTCGCTTGTTTCGCCTACTGTTCTCGAGCGTTGCGATCGCCTCGACGATGCTTCTCGCTGTTGCAGCGAGCGGCCTGGATGGGTGGGGCCAGACGAAGACAGTGACGGCAACGACCTTGACAGTTACTTCGGGAGGGTCCGGAGTTACTTCGGTCGCGTCGGGGAGCGTGGTGTCGCTGACCGCTTCGGTGAGTGCGGGCGCCACACAGATTACGACCGGCCAGGTGAACTTCTGCGATGCGTCGGCGAAGAGCTGCACGGACATTCATCTGCTGGGGACTGTCCAGTTGACGAGCGAGGGGACCGCGACGGTCAAGTTCCGGCCGGGAATCGGCAGCCACAGTTACAAGGCCGTGTTTGCGGGGACCAACACGTATTTGGGCAGTGCATCGGCGGCGTCGGCGCTCACGGTGACGGGGACCATTCCGGCGCTTGCGACAGCGACGACGATCGCGGAGACGGGGAGCTGGGGAAACTACACGGTGACGGGAACGGTGACGGAGGCCGGAAGTAAAACGCCGCCGACCGGGGAGGTGTCGTTCCTGGATACGAGCAATGGGAATTCTCTCCTGGGTTCGGGGAACCTCGGAACGTCTGTCGCAGGAATCGGGTGGCCCAACCCGAAGTCGCTGGCAAATGGGGGTGCGAATGCCGTGCAGATCGCAGACTTCAATGGGGACGGCATTCCCGATTTGCTAGTGGCGACCAATCAGGTAACCATCTATCTCGGACACGCGGATGGGACCTATACAAAGGCCGCCACGCCCTCGATTCAGGGACCATCGGATTCTCCCGTGGTCATCGCGGATTTCAACGGGGATGGCATTCCCGACCTGGGTGTGCCGATGTACAGCGCAAATTACGTGTCGATCCTGCTGGGGAACGGCGATGGAACTTTCGGTCCGGTGCTTCAGGCTACAGTTCCGGGGAGCATCGTGATGGTTTCGAATATGGTGACCGGCGATTTCAACGGGGACGGGATCCCCGATCTGGCCGTTCTCAACGATTTTCAAGGCCCTGCCTTTTACATCCTTCTAGGGAATGGGGATGGGACCTTTACCGTCGATGCAACCAACCCTCCGATCTCCGGATACCCCAGCGACTTCGCAACGGGGGATTTCAATGGAGACGGCAAGACCGATCTTGCCGAAGCGGAGGGTGACTCGATCGTAATTCTCCTGGGAAACGGAGACGGCACCTTTAACAACTCCGGCTCTGTGCAAACTGGATCGGGCGGGCCGATCGCCGTAGCCGACTTTGATGGAGATGGCAAGCTTGATCTTGCCGTGGCGGCTGGTGGTCAGGGTGGTACCAGCGAGTCAGTGATCATATTCACCGGCAACGGGGATGGGACTTTCAATCCGCCGACATCGATTGCGACGAATCCTGCAACTGCCGTCACCTGGATCCAGGTGGCGGATTTTAACCAGGACGGAACTCCGGACGTGGTTATAGCCGACTCGGCCGGTAGTGCGACTGTTTTTTTGAATAACGGCATCGGTTCGCTCAGTGAGAGCTTTCCGGTCGTTTCTGGCCTCAGCGTCCCTTACTATCTTGAAGTTGGCGTGGGTGACCTTAACGGAGACGGCTATCCGGACATCGCGGCTGGCGGCTACTACAACGGCTCGCTGGGGATATACATTACAGAACCGACCGAGACAGCGACCGTTTCGACGAGTATCTCACTGCCCGCCGGACCGCACCATGTGGACGCAAGTTATTCAGGCGACCCCAACTACAACACGAGCGTTTCCGGAACTCTTCCGATGTGGGGAGCGTCTGCGGCAACGACCACGGGCCTGACACTCACCGCCGGGGGAACGGCGGTATCGTCCGTCGCGCCCGGCACCGTGGTTACGCTCACGGCGACTGTGATGGTCGGGGCGAATCCGTTGACCGCCGGCCAGGTGAATTTTTGCGATGCCACAGCGAGTCATTGCACCGATATCCATATTGTCGGGTCGGCTTCGCTGACGAGCAACGGGACGGCTGCGTACAAGTTCATACCCGGTCCGGGTTCGCATTCCTACAAGGCGGAGTTCGTGATGAGCGGGCTCGGCGCGGCAAGCTCGTCCGGCGCGGTATCTCTCACGGTGGGTCCTTCCCCGGCTCCTGTCTACAGCGATGCCGCCACGATTTCATTGGCCGGTTACACGGGAAGCTATTCACTGACAGCGACCGTGACGGGATATGGGGGATCGGCGGCACCGACAGGGAACGTCTCGTTCCTCGACACTAGTTTTGGAAACACAAACCTAGGCACTGCGGCGCTGGGTGCGGCAACAGCCGGGGTAGGATGGCTCGTTTCGCAAACCCCCTCCCTCAGCAGCCACCCGACGATTGAAATTGCTGGCGACTTCAACAACGACGGAATACCCGACTTACTTCTGTTCTTTAGCAGCAACTACGGCGGCGGCGGTCCGTTCTCATGGACGATTCTGTTCGGAAAGGGCGATGGGACGTTTACCACCGGGCCGACCACCCAGGCGCCGGAGCTGGCGAGCGAGCAGAATATTTACCTGATTGCCGGGGACTTCAACGGGGATGGGAACACCGATCTTGCTGTTCTCGGCGATTCATTCTCCTACAGCGGCAATTTTGTGACGACCTACCTGGGCCACGGAGACGGAACATTCGGCGCAGGTACGACCAGCACTGCCTATAACGTGCCTGGACAAGGCGGGGATGTGATCCTCGGATCCATGGTTACCGGAGACTTCAATGGAGACGGCAAACTAGACCTGGCAATTGTGGGTGACTACGTTAACTTCGGCGGGGTCACAGTCCTCCTCGGCAATGGAGACGGCACATTCACCGCGACGGGACCCAACTATGCGCCAACTTCCGGCTTCAACCAGGTCGCTGCCGGCGATTTCAACGGAGATGGCATCCTTGACCTGATTGCAACGACTTATTTCAGCCCCGGCGGAGCCACGGTCTTCCTCGGAAAGGGCGATGGCACGTTTACCGTGTCTCCAACGCAATTGCCCATCGGCACATTCTCGAAGTCCCTGGTGGTCGGTGACTTCAACGGAGACGGCATCCTCGATGTTGCCTTCGGCTCGGGCGGCGTCTATCTCGGCGCAGGTGACGGAACATTCAAAGAAGCACCGGGCAATCCCGATTACCCGGCGGGTTTCAACCTCGTTGCCGGAGACTTCAACCACGACGGTAAGGCGGACCTGGCTGCATTCGACAACTACATGGACCAGGTCAATCTCTTCCTTGGCAACGGAGACGGCACCTTTGTGCTCCAGCCTCTCGGACCTGTCATGGGACAGGGAAGCGGGTTCGGCACCCCCATGGTCTCGGCTGATTTCAATGGCGATGGCGTCTCCGACATGGCAGTAATTCTTCAAAACGCCACGAGCGTAGCGATTCTTCTTACTGAGCCGACCGAGACAGCGACGGCGACGGTGAACCACATCGCCCCGGTGGGCGCAGGAAACCACAACGTCGAGGCGAGCTACGCCGGAGACGGCAACTATCCCTCCAGCACATCGGGCACGGTTCAACTTACTGCCGGCCTTGCTCCGCTTGTGATTACGCCGGCATCGGGAACCTACACTACGGCGCAGACAATCAGCATCAGCGAATCGATTCCCGGCGCAACCATTTATTACTCGGCTTCTGGAATCGTGAACAGGAATGGCTACGTTCAGTACACCGGGCCGATCCAGCTCACGGAAGGCGGAACCGAATATATCCAGGCGTACGCGACCGAAACGGGCTACTGGCAATCGGATTATGCCAACGCGACCTACACAATCAACATGCCTGCCGCGCCGGCGCCTACGTTCTCTCCCGCCGCGGGAACTTACGCCGGGCCCCAGACGGTGACGATCTCCGATGCAGTGGCAGGGGCCACGATTTACTACACGACCGACGGCTCGATTCCGACAAACAGCTCGGCGGTGTATGCCGGCGCCATCTCTGTGCCTGCGTCCGAGACGTTGGTGGCTGTAGCGATCGCGCCCGGATACTCGGTGAGCAACTTGGCCAGCGCGCAATACCTCATAGCGTCATCGCAGACGCCGTTCATTTACACCTTTGCGGGGAACGAAGCCTACGGATACAGCGGCGATGGCGGTCCGGCAACGCTTGCCGATCTCAACGATCCCGGCCCGGCGGTTGTCGACAGCGCGGGGAACGTGTACTTCTCCGACGAGGCAAACAACGTAATCAGAATGGTCGCCGCAGGCACGGGCATCATCACCACGGTGGCCGGAACCGGCACGCCGGGCTACAGCGGAGACGGAGGCGCGGCCACCCTAGCGCAGCTCAACCTCCCGTGGGCGCTGGCGATCGACACTTCGGGCAACCTCTATGTCTCCGACACGCAAAACTACGTAATCCGCCGGGTAGACGCGAAGACCGGGATTATCTCCACCTATGCGGGCAACGGCACGTCAGGGACCGGCGGCGACGGTGGCCCGGCACTCAGTGCGGGAATCGCGTTTACGGAAGCAATGGCGATGGATGGCTCCGGCAATCTCTACTTGGCAGATGCGGGTGCCGACACGGTTCGAGAAATCACGGCGAGCACGGGCATCATCACGAGGATCGCCGGAACCGGCCACTTTGGCTACACGGGCGACGGAGGGCCCGCGCTAAACGCCACCTTTGACTACCCCTATGGGATCGCAGTCGACGCCACCGGCAACATTTATGTCGCAGACCTTTACAACAACGTGATCCGCAAGGTTGATCAAAGCACCGGAAACATATCCACCGTTGTGGGCAACGGATACGGCGCCGGGAATTATAACGGCGGATTCAGCGGCGATGGCGGCCCGGCGACAAGCGCGGAACTGTATTGGCCAAGGGGAATCGTGCTGGATACGGCGGGCAATCTTTACATTTCAGACGAGTACAACCAGCGCCTCCGCAAAGTCACCGCGAGCACCGGCATTATCACGACAATCGCGGGCAATGCCAGCGAGTTCGAATGCTTTTCCACCAGCGGCGACGGAGGCCCCGCCACCAGCGCTGCGCTCTGCTTCCCCTACAGCGTAGCGGTCGACAAGACCGGTAATCTCTACCTGTCCGACGCATACAGCCGGATTCGCCTGGTTACATTCCCGGCTGTCCCTCCGGCAACAACAGCGGCGACTCCGGCGATTTCCGTCGCGCCTGGCACGTACGCGGGTTCGCAGACCGTTACGGTTTCCGACTCCACTCCGGGCGCGGAAATCTACATTACGATGAATGGGTCCGCTCCGCAGACGACGGGTCAGGGCTACAACGGCCCCATCAACGTGACAGGCAACGTGACCATCGGCGCCATAGCTGCTGCGCCCGGGTATCTGCCCAGCGCCCCTGCATCCGCGGCCTACACCATAACCACTCCTCCCTCGTTGTTGATCAAAACAGTCGCCGGAAGCGGAACGTACGGCCTCTCCGGCCAGGGGGGATCGGCCTTTAACGCCCAGATCGGAAGAGTTGGCGGCACGGCGGTCGATAGCGCAGGCAATTTCTACTTCTGCGACACCAGTTGGAGTGTCATCTGGAAGGTCTCCGCCAACTCTGGAACCATCTCCATTGTTGCCGGGACCGCCGGCTACTTTGGATACCAAGGCGATAACGGGCCCGCCACCAGCGCCGTACTCGCAGATCCCCAGGGCGTTGCGGTCGACAGCGCGGGCAATCTTTACATCGCCGACACGCAAAACGACCTCATCCGCAAAGTCACTGCCTCAACAGGAATAATTACGACCGTTGCGGGAACCAGGCAGTACGTAAACGGGCTTGGCGACGGCGGGCCGGCAACTTCCGCGAGGCTCACACTCCCGTCCGCAGTCGAAGTCGATGCCTCCGGCAATCTCTATATCGCGGACAGCGACAACAATGAGGTCCGTTTCGTCTCGGCTGCCACGGGAATCATCTCGGCGTTTGCCGGCAATGGCGCTTACGGAGTCGCCAGTGGCGACGGCGGCCCTGCCACCAGCGCCGTAGTCGGTTATCCAGCACAACTCGCGCTCGATGGCGCCGGCAACGTCTACATTGCCACTCAGAATCCGACGGTTGTACGCAAAGTAACAGCGGCGACCGGCATTATTTCCACCGTGGCGGGAAACGGCGCGCGGGGCGGAAGCGGGGACGGGGGCCCGGCAACCACCGCTCAGATCAGCCCCAATGGGCTGGCTGCCGACGCAACCGGCAATTTGTACATCTCGAACGGCAACAATGTCATCAGGAGAGTCGATGCCGGCACCGGCATCATTGCCCGGTATGCCGGCAACGGCTACGTCGGCTTCAGCGGCGATGGCGGCTCTGCCACCATCGCGAGCCTGTGCGATCCGGCAGGGCTTGCGTTCGATGGCTCCGGCAATCTGTTCTTCGCCGACACCTGCAACTACAGGATCCGCGAACTGACCTCGACCGCCAATGCCACCCCCGCTCCTACGTTTACGCCTCCGGCTGGCACGTACAGCGGATCGCAGACCATCACCATTGCCGACTCTGCTCTCAACGCCGCGATCTACTACACGACCGATGGCAGCACGCCTTCGACTTTTTCGACTCCTTACTCCGGAGCGATCACGGTGTCGGCCTCCGAGACCCTGAAGGCGATCGCAATCGCTCCGGATTACACCGAGAGCTCCGTCTCGTCTGCGGCCTACGTGATCACGCAGCTCCCCGCGCCCACCATCACCTGGGCCACCCCGGCGGCCATCACGTACGGCACGGCGCTCAGCGCGACACAGCTCGATGCGACTGCGTCCGTGCCGGGTACATTCTCGTATGCGCCGTCCGCCGGCACGGTGCTTAATGCCGGACAGCAAACCCTTTCCGTCACCTTTACGCCCACCGACACGGCGAGCTACGCGATGGCAACCGCAAGTGTGAGATTGGTGGTGAATCAGGCCGAGTCCACCATCACTTGGGCGACTCCAGCGCCCATCACCTACGGCACGGCGCTAGGCAGCGCGCAGCTCGACGCCACTGCATCGGTGCCGGGCACGTTTGTCTACTCCCCCGCCGCGGGAACCGCTCTCAAGGCCGGCCAGCAGACCCTCTCCGTAACGTTTACGCCTAACGACGCCACCGACTACACCACGGCCACCGCAAGCGTTACGCTGGTCGTCAACCCGGCGACACCCGCCATTACCTGGCCCACGCCGGCAGCGATCACCTACGGCACAGCATTGAGCGCGACGCAGCTGGACGCCACTGCATCGGTGCCGGGCACGTTCACCTACACGCCGCCCGCCGGCACCGTCCTAAACGCCGGGCAGCAAACCCTCTCCGTGACATTTACGCCCGCCGATACCGCGAGCTATGCGTCGGCGACGGCAACTGTCACGCTGGTGGTGAACCAGGCTACGCCGACCATCACGTGGGCCACGCCCGCGCCCATCAGCTTTGGAGCGGCGCTCGGAAGCGCACAACTCGATGCGACCGCTTCCGTAGCGGGAACGTTCGCCTACTCTCCGGCTGCGGGAACGGTGCCGCCGGTGGGCAACGACACGCTGTCAACCACGTTTACTCCGACCGACTCTACGGACTACACCACTGCCACAGGGACAGTCACGCTGGTAGTAAACCCGTCCGGCCCCGCCATCGCATCGATGTCTCCTGCCATCGCAATTGCAGGCAACGCCGCATTCACGCTCACGGTGAATGGCTCGGGGTTTGCGCAATCCTCGCTCGTTTATTGGGGTTCGACCGCGCTTGGCACGCAGTTTGTGAGCGCAACACAGCTTACGGCGCAGGTTCCCGCGTCGGAGTTTGCTACGGCGGGAATTATCGCCATCACTGTGCAGACGCCGGCTCCGGGAGGAGGCACGTCGAACACGCTCCAGTTTGAAGTGGATCCGGCAGGATCGACGCCGCCGACGTTCGGGTCATCGTCGGTCACGGTTACCGCCGGCTCAACCGCCACCTATACCGTGACGCTGCCCTCCGGCGCCACCGACGTGTCGGCGAAGTGCCTGAACCTTCCCACCGGCGCCGCGTGCACCTACACTTCGGGTACCCTTACCATTACGACGTCCAGTTCGACTCCCAAGGGCACGTACGAGATCACAGCCGTATTTACGGAAACTCTGCCTGGAGCAGCCGCGGCCGGGATCTTCCTGCCGTTTCTGCTGCTGCCGCTCTATCTGTTGCGGAGGAAGTTCACAAGGCGCGGATGGATCACTGCCGCCGTTGTCGTAATTGCGCTGACGTGCGCGAGTCTCTGGGTCACCGGATGCGGCGGAGGCGGTTCCTCGTCGCCAACTCCAACTCCGACTCCAAATCCAACCCATCAGGCAGCAAGCTCAGGCGTAGTGACCCTGATCGTTCAGTAGCGCCGCTTCGGCGGCGCGATCTTATGCGCTTCGCCCGCGGACTTTTTCGCGGTACCACTCGACCGTGCGCCGCATGCCCTCGTGGAAGCTCACCAGCGGTTCGTATCTGAGTGTCTGGCGGGCCAGCTCAATATCCGCGAAGGACTCGCGGATGTCCCCGTTGCGCGGCGGACCGTAGGCGGGCGATCCGCGATACCCGGTCAGCACCTTCACCGTGGCAAAGGCTTCGTTCAGCGTGATCTTCCGGCCGGTGGCGATGTTCATGGTGCGGCCCGCCACCTTTTCAGCCGGAGCTGTTGCGGCCAGAAGATTGGCGTGCACCACGTTGTCGATGTAGGTGAAGTCGCGGCACTGCCGGCCGTCGCCGAAGATCGTGGGCTGCTCGCCCGCGAGCATGGTGCGGCAGAGGATCGAAATCACCCCGGAGTATGGAGAGCCCGGATCCTGGAACGGGCCGAACACATTGAAGTAGCGAAGGGTGACGGTCTCAAGGCCGTGCACGCGCGCAAAGGTGCACATGTAGTGCTCGCCGGCGAGCTTCGCCGCCGCGTAGGGGCTGATCGGGCAGGGAAGAGCGTCTTCGCGAGTTGGCAATTGCGCCGTGTCGCCGTAGACAGAAGACGAGCCCGCATAAACGACGCGGCGCACGCCAGCGGATCTGGCGGCAACCAGGAGATTCAGCGTTGCGCTGACACAGTTCACGTTCGTAGCGACGGGATCGGCAATCGAGCCCGGCACAGACGCCAGCGCGGCTTCGTGAAAGATCACATCCACGCCCTCGCACGCCCGCGCGCACATCGCGGGATCGGCCAGGTCGCCCTCGATGAACTCGATCGCCTCTAGCCCGGCAAGGTTCTCGCGCTTGCCGGTGAGAAAGTTATCGATTCCGCGCACCTGCTCGCCCATCGCCACAAGGCGAGCCGCAATAGACCGCCCGATGAATCCCGCGACTCCAGTAACCAGAAAACGAGGCACGCGTTTCTCCTTTTGTCTTCGACCGCACTCGCGGTGAGGCGTTGTCCGTGCGAACCTGTTGCCGCAGGAGGAATAAATGAGTCAGGTTGCAGTTCAGGCCGTGACGTGCCGCGCCCGCGCCGCCGTGCGCGGCCGATTCGCGGCAGCAGCAGCAACAGGGGCGGAGGAGATGCGGGCGAGGGTGATTCCGAGCACGGGTTGGGGCTGCCATCCGGAGCACTTTTCGACGAGGATGCTTTGCACGGCATCCACAAAGGCTTCGGAGATGATCGCGGCGCGGGGATCACGGGCGCGTTCGAGCGTGACGTAGTCGTGGTCAGCAAGCGGGATCTGCGCTTGCCAGACGTTTTTCTGCATGAACAGTTTTGCGCCATCCGAATAGAGGACCCCGCCGATCTCCATCTCGGCGCCGGCGAACCCGAACTTCGGATAGGCATCGCAGATGGCGCGCCAGGCCTCGCCCGGCGTGCGGGCAGAGCGCAGCGTCAGTTGAAACGCGTCGAGAGACAGTTGAGTTTTGACGACGCGGCGGAAGCCCAGCGCGAACAGAACCCGGTATGCGGCTCCGAGCTCCGCGTAACCGAGATAGCGGACACCCAGGGCGACGGCGGCGGCGAAGACCATGAGGACCACCCCGCTCCAAAGGCCGGATGCGCGCCAGAACAGGAGCGCGAGCACGCTGAAGCCGCAGGCCGCCGCGTACAGCAACAGAGCGGCGCTGCGCACGTGGATTCCCCTCGCGAGCAGCCGGTGATGAATGTGACCCCGGTCTGCAGCGAAGACCGGATCGCGCCTGAGAAAACGCCGGACGAAGGCGAGTCCCACGTCGGTGAGCGGAATGGCGAGCGCCAGCACCGGAGCGGCGCAGCCTGCCACGGTCGCTGATTTTGCGCTCCAGATGACCGTGCAGCTTCCGAGGAGGAAACCGATGGTCAGGCTGCCTGAATCGCCGAGGAAGATGGATGCGGGATTGAAGTTGTAGCGAAGGAATCCGATGAGCGCGCCGATGAGCGACACGATGGCAAGCGCGAGTCCGATATGAGAGGTGAGCAATGCCGCGGCTAAAGTGGTGAGTGCTGCAACCAGGGCGACGCCCGCCGCCAGGCCGTCGAGGCCATCGATGAGGTTGACGGCATTGGTGCAGCCTACGATCCACAGAACCGTCAACGCCGCGCCCAGCAGGCGCGCGCCTGCCGCGTCGCCGATGTGGATCGTGAGACCGTGCGACACCACAACCACCGCCGCCACAACCTGAAGTCCCAGTTTTTGAAGAGGCGACAGATTGACGAGGTCGTCGGCCAGACCGGCGAAGAATACGATCGTGGCGCCCGGCAGGATTGTTGCCACTGTGGCCATCGGCAACTGAATTCCGAGCCCATGGCAGCCCGACAGCGCGAGCGCGAGAAGCTGGCTTCCCGCATATGCCAGCATGACCGCGACTCCGCCGACGCGCGGCGTGGGAGAACGGTGGATCTTGCGGCTGCAATCAGGTGAATCGACCAGGTTATGGCGCAATGCCATTTTGCGGACGAGGGGCGTGAGCACAAGCGCAAGCAGGAAGGCCGTTGCGCCAACAAGAAGCAACGTAATTGTATGCATGGGGTTCCTGGGGTGAAAAGAACGGCAATCAATCGGCGTCGGGAGGACGGCGGGTGTCCGTGCGGCTTCTAGTGAGCGTTGCGGAAGTAGATAAGCGGCGATTTCGTCGCCAGCATGGATTGGCCGAGGATCCTGGCAAGGAAGACCGGACTGTCGAGATTGCGCCGCCAAAGACGGCGCGGCTCATGGAGAAGGCGGTAGGCCCATTCGAGTCCCGCATGCCTGACCCAGGCCGGGGCCCACGGAGTCACTCCGGCGTGAAAGTCAAATGCAGCGCCCACGCCGACGAGCGCTGTTGCCTGCAGACGGCTGCTGTGCTCGCGCATCCACTTTTCCTGCTTCCCGGTTCCCAAAGCCACCCAGACGATGTCGGGCCGGGAGCGGTTGATCTCTTCCACGATGTTCGCTTCCTCGTCCGGATTGAGCGGGCGGAAGGGCGGGGACATGGTACCCGCCACCTGAAGAGACGGGAATTGACGGCTGAGGCGTTCGGCGACGACATCGGCTACGCCCGCGCCTCCGCCGTAAAAGAAATGGCGCAGGCCATGAGGTCTGCCGGCGTCGCAGACGTGAAGCATCATGGAAGGGCCGGCAACCCGGGGCAGCCTGCGCTCGTGCAGCAAGCGCGCCGCGATCGTGATGCCGACGCCGTCCGGAACCGCGAGATCTGATTCGGCGATCGCAGTGTGAAAGGCATGGTCGCGACGGCATGTCATCACGGAATGAGGATTGACGCAGGTGATGTATCCCGCCGTGCCACGACGGCGCCAGCTGAGGATCCGGGTCAGGACGTCGGCGCCGGAGACGCAATCAATCGGCACGCGCAAGCTGCTGTAACTCATGCTTATTCTCCCTTGATGACATCAACTTGCGGCGAAGCTGGTAGACGACAGCAGACGGATTGAACAGCGCGGAACAGGCCAGCGCGATCCTGGCCCTCAGGGTCCGGCCTTCCGCCGACAGGATCACCGACTCGCGGAATTGACGCTGATGAACAACGAACATCCGCAATGACGCCCTGCGCCAGAGCGGGCGCCGCTTCCACGCGCGCGAATAAAGCTCTCGTTCCGGCTCCGCGCGCCCGCTGCGGCGCGCCTCGTCGCAAGCCACTGCAAAATCCGTTCCGAAGCGCTGCTCCGCGATTCGTGTGTAGGAGCTGGAGGACCGGCTGATCCGGACATCGAGCAGGACGTCGCCAACATTCTCGAGGCGGCCGACGCCGGAGAGTCGAAGCAGCAGGTCCATGTCCTCGCCCAACGTGAGGGGCTGCATCCGGACTTTGCGGATCGCGTCGGCGCGTATCAGCAGCGACGAGTTGCACATCGTAGGCCGCCCCGTGCGCAACCCGGCGACGATCTCTTCATGAAGGAAGGGATACGCACACGCCGTCCGCGTCTGGTTGGCGACGAGGAACCGCACCTGGGATCCAACCGCCACGACAGAGGGATGCCGCTCGGCATAACCGGCCAGAACTTCAAGGCGCTCGGGATGCGCGATGTCGTCGGCATCCATCCACGCGATGAATCGGCCGCGCGCCTGCTTTACGCCCGACCTGCGGGCCGCCCCGGCACCGCGCGCCTGCGAGGGTATGACTACCATCTCCGGATAGTCCAGAGATTCAAGGTATGCCCGCGTGCAGTCAGTCGAACCGTCATCGACGACGATGAGTTCGAGCCCGCCGAGCGTCTGATTGCGAACGCTCTGAACGGCATCGGCGATGTAGGGCATGCCGTTTCTTACCGGCATGATCACGGAGATCAAGGGGGTGGGAGTCGTCATGAATTTTCCCTGGAAGAGATCGCGGTTAGCGGAGCGCGTTGCGGCGAATCGCCGAAGTGAAGAACTCGGCATAGGCGCGGGCGCAGGCATCCGTGGAGTATGGGCGAAGCAGAGGCCTCCGGATTCGCATCAACTGCGAAGTGTCCGGAGGGTTTTCAAGAAAGCGCAGGATTGCGCTTGAGAGCCGTCCGCAATGGGAGGGATTCACGAATTCACAGGCGGTCATCTGTCCGGCGACCTCGTGATGCTCCTCGATATCGGATAGAACGCATGGAAGGCCGGCATGGAGAGCTTCGAGGACCGCTAGCGGCATGCCCTCATACGTGGAAGTGCTCAGAAAAACATCGCTGGCATCGAGCATGTCCGCGACATCAGTCCTGGCGCCAAGGAAGGTCACGGTATCTTCGAGACCAAGCGTTTGCGCCGCAGACCGGAGCGGCTCGAACTCGGAGCCGTCGCCGGCGATCAGGAAGCGCAGGCCGCGGTGCGGGATCCGCGCGCGGAGTTCGGCGACGGCTTCGAGCGCGCGAGGGAAGTTCTTCTCGGGCGAAAGGCGGCCCACTGAAATCACGACCGGCGTTTTCGCATCGAGACCGATGCTCTCCCGCACCGCGCCGCGGCCGGCCCGCGATTGAGGCTCGCGTATGGCGTTCGGAATCACGGTTGCGGAAGCGGATGGAAAGGAACTCTGCCTCCGCGCCGCCCTCGAGCAGTAAGCGACGTGCGAGCCCGTGGCGCAGAACCTCATGATGGGGCTGCGCGACTGGACCGTGCTGTGAACCGTGACGACGTGCGTTGAGGCATTTTTTCCGCGGCTGCGAAACGCTCCGACCAGGGCATCCAGAAGAGGCCAGTGCGAGTGAAGGACATCGTAGCGGCCGGCGCGGGCGATCCGACGCAAGCGTGCCAGTGCGCGAATGCCGACCCGGTGGCGTTTGCGTCCCAGAAAGCGCACGTTGACGCCGCTCCGGGAGAGGGTCTCGAGCCATTGTTGTTCGCAGGCGCTGCCGGTAGCGCGGTCCAGGCAGAATACGTCGACGTGATGGCCGAGCTCCGCCAACCCGAGGCTCAGGTTGGCGAGCATGTTCTGAATGCCGCCGCATTCGAGGTTGAAACCGATTTGAGCAATTCTCATATGGTTTATGCCGACGCGGCGCTCCGGATGGTGGTGTTCCACTCTGGTGATGTGGCGCGCGTGAGCGGTGCAACGGGCACTGCCGACTCAGGCGAAAGAAAAAGCGTGAGTAGCATCCAGGTCGCCTTGTGGATGTCCCAGTTCAGTGAACAGCTGCCGACGATCCACGCGGCCGCGGCGCCGAGCATCGCCGTCCGCAAAGCCGGGGGCCAGCGCCAGACATAGGGAATGCTGAGGAGTAGCGCTCCGTAAAACAGGGCGACGCCGATCAGCCCTTCATCTGTGGCGAGAAGAAGCGGAAGACTGTGCAGGCCGATCGATCTACCCATGGTGGAAGACAAGAGAGCGTCGCTCATGGCCGCGCCATTGCCGCGGACCGGATGATCGGCGACGAGATCGAGCCCGACCTTCCAGAAGGTGCGCCGGCTCGCGAGCGAGCCGTGATCGAGCTCTTCTGCAATCGACGAAAAGCGCCTGGCCGCTTCGGACGGCAGCAGATCGGTCGCGCGGTTTCTGATGTCGGGCGGAAGGATGAAGAGACCTGCGACCAACAGAAGTGCTGCGCAGCAGATCACCCGCGCCTTCCCCGGGAGGGAGACACAGACCACTATGGCAACCGCGGCAGCTGACACTACAGCTCCTCTCGAGCCCGTGAGGACGATTGCGAAGGCGGCCGCCGGAAGGTAGGCGAGGTACATGATCCTGGTCCATAACGCGCGCGCCTTGAATGCGAGGTAGCATGCGATCGGGATCCCCATCACGAGCGAGAGGCCAAGATAATTTGGATCGGTATTCGCGGCGCTGAACCGGCCTTCCATTCCGGCATAGCGGGCTCCGGACAAGTACCGGTAAGCGACGTCGAGTACGCCCCACACGCAGCCGGCGAGGTAGGCCTTGAATATTCTTGCCCGGTAACCCGGTATGTACTGCGTCATCACCGCACTCATGGCCAGCAATTCCCAGTAGACGAAGACGCGCGAGAGGCTTTGCTGCGGGAAGGGAGACCAGACGATGCTGATTGTCGACCAGATGACGAATGCGGCGAGCAGCGCGAGCCCAGGAGTGGGAACCTCGACGCGGTTACGCCATATGATTCCGATGATGCCGACGGCAATTGTCAAAGCGCCCGCAGGCAGCGTGACGGAGAGATCGCCATAGATCAGAAGCTCGGTGGGAATCGCGAAGACAAAGAGACAGATGAGAAACGCGACGACACCCTCGAAGGTGATTGAAGCTTCGCTCCGGTCTGACGCGCGAAGGGAACCGACAGTGAGTGTCGTCATGCGCACGCCCTCCCGCCCTGGAGTACGCGCGAGGCGGCCGCGCACAGAGATTCGGCGACCGCCGCCGGTGCGTATTGATCCAGCCCCGTGCGGCCGTGGTGAAGCTGGCAGCGGCCGGCGACTTCGAACGATTTCCGGAGGGCGTGGCTCAGCGCGGCAGCATCGGGATCGGTGCAGAGGACGACTCCCGGCTGGGTCCGCATGCGCTCATACACATAAGTGGACCTGGGAACATGGACAAGGAGCGTCTTGCCGGAGAGTAAATACTCAACAGACTTGGTGGGAAACATGGTGTTCAGCTCGTCGGCGGGAATAGCGCCGTCGAATGTGAGCGGCAGATAGAGGACATCGGCGGACCTCATTCGATCGAGCACCTCCCTCCGCGTCCTGTTGGTTGCGACCGAGATCCGGAAGCGCGCATCACCCGTCGCGTAGATGTCGACGATGCGGCGGGCAGCGTTCCCGTTGGCGGTGTAAATCTCCAGGTTGACTCCGGGCGATTGGGCTACAGCGCTGACCAGTTGCGCCAGGTTGCTTTCGCAATTGCCGTACACTGCGCCGCAGAAAAAGACCGTTCGCTTTGCGCGCGGAGCGGGGGCACGGAGGCTCGCGAATTCGCCTGCACCAATGGGGTGAGGCAGCACGTCCCAGTTGCCGCCTCGCTGCGCGCGATACCAGTCCCGGACCGCGGGGCTGATTGAGAGGTTCACGTCAGCCGAACGCGTGATCCAGGGTTCGAGAACCGAAGCGAAGCGCTTCCGCCAGCCTGTCGCAGCGCCGAAGTAGAGGTCATGGAACCAGGTGACGAGCGGCGTTGCAGTGAGCCGGCAAGCAACGAGAGCGGAGAAGACTATGTCCTCGATCGGATAGACCGCCAGGACGAAATCGGGCTTCTCCCGCTTGATCTGTTTGACCAGGCGGGCAATGGTCGCCGGAGACTTCAAGAAGCAGACAGGAATATCGAGGCCGAGCAGGCCGGCGAGCCTTCCCGACCTGCTGCCAAGATTCACGGATGCGATCTCGCAGTCCTGTGAGCTGCTTCGGGCGCCGGCCGGCGCGGTGTGGGAGGCTACGACAACGCGATGACCCTGGAGCGCAAGTGCGTCGACGAGGCCGCGCAGAACTGTCCCGGTGGCGCCTGCGAACTCCGGCCCATATTGGCTGGCGATCAGAATATTCATAGAAGGCTTTCCCTGAGAGTTGTACTTATGCGTTGGCGATTGCCGTTCGACTCTTCGAAGCGAGCCTGCGGATCATGCGGATGAGCGTTGTGCGGATCTCGGCGTCGGGAACTGCTGCCATGACGAAGAAGGCAAGAGCGCCCAGCAAGGCGGTGACGAGATTCACAGACAGCGCAAGCCGGATGGCGGCGGCGGCCGCGCTTCCCAGCGCGAGCGGCACGATCAATTGCCTTGCAGATGCTGTGAGCAGACGGAATCCGGACGGGTTTGCGGCGAGCAGTGCGGCGCTGAGCACGGCCTGGGTCAGCAACGCCGCGGCTGCTGCTCCGGCCGCGCCGCCGCTCGATCCAAGATGCGTGAGCAGAACCGCGCCCGCAAGAACCGCGATGCCATACAGCGCCGCACGTCGGGTTTGCAGGCCCGTCGTGGTGAGAGCGTCGGCCAGGGGGATGGTGATGCTGTTGAGCATCACCATCCAGCAGAGCGTGGACAACACTGTGGCGGCCGGGCCTTCCCAGGCGCGGCCCAGCAACGTACCGATGACGAGCCGGGAATTGAGCGCGATGGGCAGCGACAGGCCGAAACCGAGAATGCCGTTGATCTTCAACTGGGAAAGGCAAAGGCGGAAGTGGCGCGCGGGATCCGAGGATCCCGCCTGGAACATCTGCGGATACCAGGCCGTCGCGATGCATCCGGGGATGGCATAGAGGACGACAGGGATCCGGCTGGCGGCGGCGAAGTACCCAACCTCGGCGGCCGAAGCAACGCGTTCCAGGATCAAAAGGCCCATCTGCGGCAGCAGCACTGTGCCGATGCCGCCAAGCGTGAACGCCGAGAGTCCCTTCAACAGGGCCGGCGACCAACCGCGCATAGGCGCCGCATGCCTGCGGACGAGCTGCAGGCACAGCAGGCCGCCGGCCAGTGAACTGATGCCGTAGACGAGTGCAACTCTCTCGACAGGCCAGCGCAGGAACCATGCCGCGACCAGTGAAGCGCCAACAACCAGCTGGCTTGCCACCCGCAGTGCCGCGGTTACGTGCATCTGCTGGATGGCCAGAAAGTAGCTCGAGGAGAATCCCTGCATCGCCATTCCGCATATGGAAGGAACCACCACGGCGAGCATGACCCAGCGGTGCTGGGCGCCGGCATGCTGGTGAAGGATGATGAGCACGCTGCCCAGAACCGAGGCGGCGGTGAGGGCGACCCGCGTCTTGGACACCGTGCCCAGCACCAGGCCCACGTCTGCGTTTGGGCGTGTGAGTTGTTTGAACGTCACGTCGATCAGGCCGATGTCGGTGAGATACGCAGCGATAGCCGCGAAGGCCAGCGCCACGCTCAGGGTTCCGTAAGGACCCGGTCCGAGGGACCGCGCGATGAGCACGGCTCCCAGCGTCGTGAGCGCGCGAACGCCGATCTCGCCGGCGGCGAGAGCCGTCACATTGCGCGCCATCGTCAGCGCGGAGCCGTGCTGTGTTGTGTTTTTCATCGAGCTGTCCGTGGTGTCTACCTGGAGCCGAAGAGGCCCAGCAGGCTGGTGGAGGCCTGAGGCTTGGGATCGGGCGTTGCTTTGCCGTAGTAGGAGTACCGCGCGGCCTGGCTCGCATCCCATTGATTGAGGACGAACCCGAGGATTTTGGCCCCGTCCCTCGCCAGACGCCGGCCAGCGGAGGTGACATCGTCGCGCTGCGTGCTTCCGCTGCGAACGACCAGGACTACTCCATCTGCCAGACGGGCAATCGCGCGGGCATCGGGTAACCCGAGCGCCGGAGGGGTATCGATCACGACCATGTCGAACTGCTCGCGCGCAGCCGCCACGAACTCGAGCGCCCTCGGCGACCAGAACAGCGGGAAGACGTTCTCCGGCGCAACGCCCGCGGGGAGGATGGACAGGTTGGGATAGGCAGTGCTCATGATGCGATCGCGCGTTCCTTCAACCGGCTTCGCGCTCTCGAGCAACGCGCTCAACCCGCCGGAATTCCGCACTCCGAAGATCTGGTGGATTCTGGGCCTGCGCAGATCGGCGTCCACGAGCAATACTCTCCGGCCCGCCTCGGCGAAGCTGAGCGCCAGGTTGGTGGCGATGGTGGTCTTGCCTTCGCCGGGATTGGCGCTGGTGACGGCAATGACCTGCGGCCGGGAACCGTCTGTCGAGTAGAGCAGGGACGCGGCTGTATACCGGAACGACTCGGTGACCGGAGAGCCGGGCGCGGCGGCCAGCGCGACACATCCTTCGTTTTCGCGGCGGCCGGAGATCACTTTGCGCGCGCCGGGGGCGGGCTCCGCAATCGGAATGGCTCCGAGTTCAGGCGCATCGAGATAGAGCGAGGCTTCGCCCGGCTCGCGAATGCTGCGGTCGGCCTTGCCGCGGAAGGCGATCCAGAGCAGCGCCAGGAAGCCGCTGCCGATTGCCCCCAGTGCGGTGTTCAGCGGGAGATTCGGATTGTACGGTCTTTTGGGCGCAACAGCCCGGTCGATCACGCGCACGTTGCTGGCCTGCATCCCCGAGGCCACGGCCGCCTCGTTCGAGTGCTGCAGCATCTCGTCGTAAAGCTGCCGGTTGTTGTCGAGGTCGCGCTTGAGGATGTTGTAGTGAGTCGCCTTGAGGGCCTGGTCGGTGACCAGTTTCGCCTGCTCGCTGTAGCTCGACTGGAGCAGTCCTTCCCGGCGCACTGCGGCGTTGAAGTCGTGCTGGATGCGCTGGATCACGTTGCCGCGCTCGTTTTCCGCGGAAGTTTCGAGAGCCTTGATCTCCGCCGCGACCTTCATCACGGAAGGGTGGGCCGGCGTCAGCGTGGACGAGAGTTCGGCCATCTGCTGCCGCAGCTCGGCAAGCTTCACCTGATATTGCTGCAGCGTCGGATTGTCGAGCACCTGGGGCAGGCTTTCGGGCGAGGCGGCGCGGACAAGTTCGTATTTCGACTGGAGCGCGACGCGGTCTGCCTGCGCCGCCGACAGTTCCTGCTGCAGCTGTTGCAGCCGGGCCTCGGCGATGTTGTCCTTCTCGCCGGTGATGACGAGGCCGGACGAGCGGGCATATTCCTGCACCGCCGTCTCGGAGTTTTCGAGATTGCGGCGGACGTCCGCCATCTGGCTGGTCAGCCAATCTTCTGTTTCCTTGCCGGTGGAGCGATGAGCCTGGACGCTCGCGAGAATGAACTTGTCGGTGACCGCGTTGGCGACTTCGGCGGCCAGGGCGGCGTCGGATGAAGTGTATGTAATGTCGACCAGGCGCGTGTTGGGGCGCGTGCGCGCGGTGAGGTTGGCAGCGACGATGCGGGACGCCTCTTCGCCTGTGAGCGGAGCGGAGGATGGCGCCTTTACGCCCACCTTCGAGAGAAGCCCGCGCAGCCGCGACTGGGATGCCGGCGTCCGCGCCGTAAGATTCAGGTCCGCGACGATGCCCGCGATCAGCGACTTGCTCTGCGCGATGTTGACCTGAGTCTGCAGCTCGGTTTCGATCATTGTGTCCGAACTGGCGCCGGCCGTCGGGTTGACGCTGCGCATGTTCAGGAAGTTGTCGTTGGGGTTCTCGATCTCAACTGTCGTGACACCCCTGTATTGAGGCGTTTCGGTGAGAGTGACCAGGACCGCGATGGCGGCGCCGAGGAGGACCGTGCCCAGGAACAAGGCCTTCCTTCGCCAGACCAGCATCAGGAACTCCGTTACGATGCCCGGATCCGGCCGAACGAAAGTTGCCTCCGGCGGCGGAGGGAGGGAGGGCGCCGATCCCTTCGGCAGCATAGTTACGTTGTTGCGCAAGATCAGGGTGTTCATAGTGCTCCTAGAGGGTCGCTCCGTAGATTGCGGCCGAAACCGCGCCTGCAATGGTTGAAGGCAGAGTTGTGGTCATGAAGGTCTTGCGCCCGCTGGTGGGCACGATCAGAACATCGTCCGGCTGCAGCATGATGTCCTGCTGGGTTCCCGCCATCATGCTCTTGATGTTGACTGCGATCGTGACTCCTTCGGGGTGGTCGGGCAGAATCCGCAGGACCATCGCCTTTTCCGGGCGCGCAGTCCTGGCGAGCCCGCCGGCGAGCGACAGAACGCGGAGAACGGAGGTTTCCTGCTTGACGCCGATGCCGAACCCGCCGGCGTGCTGCACGTCGCCCACGACGTACACCTGGTTCGCGCTTGCCAGCGAAACCGAGATGATGTCGCGCGGCTTGATCTCGATCATGGCCGCCGAGCCTTTGGCGTCGAGCACGTCCTCGATTTTCAGGACAGCGGAACTGAATTCGCCGGTCTCGTCGGTGACCGCGCCGTGCACAGGCAGCGGCCCTGAATCCTTGCGGCGGGAAAGCGTAAGCGTCGGCCCGGCTGTATCCCGGGGACCGCCGGCGAGGGCAAGCACTTCGTAGAGGTTCTTAACTCCCCGCAACTCGAGCGTGCCCGGCGTGGTCACGGCGCCGAGGACCGAGACCGGATGACTGCGGAACTCCGTCACCGTCACCGAGGCCTTTGGCTCGTGAATGTAGGCAGACAGTTTCGAATTGAGCTCAGACTCGAACTGTTCGACGGTGAGGCCGGCGGCCTGGATGCGGCCGGTCAACGGCAGAGTCACCGTGCCGGTGGCGCCGATGACGACCGGCTTATCGTGCATGTCGAAGCCGTCCTGCCCGCGGATGACGATCTGGTCATCCGGCCCGAGCACGTAGCCAGTCTGCTCCGCGGTTGTGGGAGGCGGGCTCTGAGCGAGGACAGTGCGGGGCGTGAGAAGAAACCCGCACATCAGCACCACTGAGGTCAGCATCGTCTTGATGAATCGTTGAGTCATATCGCTTCCTGTCTCGCAGTCTGGTTGATTACGGTTTTTGAGAATGCGCGCGGGGCTGCCTCCGACCACTGCGCAGGCCGGGACATCCCTGGTTACGACCGCGCCGGCTCCGATGATGCTGCCGGAGTGAATGGTGACTCCGGGAAGGATGATCGCCCGCGCTCCGATCCAGACATCGTCTTCGATCTGGACCGGAGCCACGGGAAGAAATCCCTGGGCGCTCATGGGAATGCTGGTTGTTGACGTCGAGTGGCTGGTGGTCAGGATCATGACGTCGGGGCCCATCATCACGTTTGAGCCGATCCGGGTTCCGGGCCCGATCCAGGCGTTGATGCCGATGCCGGAACCGGAGCCGATGGCCACATTGCGGCCACCGAGGCGGGCGCCACGCTCAATGTTGACGCGCTCGCCGCACCGCGCGAACAGCGGGCGGGCGGCCCACGCGCGAATGCTCCGCCACAATGCGCCTCCCGGCCATGTTGAGTCCGGCAGGTAGCGCGCGAACCCGTAGAAAAGCATCCAGTGGAGAAGCCTGCGAAATGTCGCCAAACGATTCATGGGCAACTCTCAAACCGCCAGCACTTCAGTCCGGGACCCCAGGAACCAGCAGTATGTCTCTTCGATTCCCTGGCGGAGCGGGATCTTGGGCATCCATCCGAGCGACCGTGCGCGCTCGATGTTCAACAGCTTTCGCGGGGTTCCGTCCGGCTTTGTTGTGTCGAACAGGATCTCGCCCGAATAGCCGACAATCTCGCGGATCATTTCGGCCAGCTCCGCGATGCTCAGGTCAACGCCCGATCCGATGTTGACGATCTCCGGCGAGTCGTAAGTTTTCATCAACATCACGGCAGCATCGGCGAGATCGTCCACGTGCAGAAACTCGCGGCGAGGGTTTCCGGTGCCCCAAAGGACCACGGCCGGCGCCTTGTTTTCCCTGGCTTCGTGAAACTTGCGTATCAGGGCCGGGAGCACATGGGAGGAAGCGAGATTGAAGTTGTCGCCTGGGCCGTAGAGATTCGCGGGCATGAGGCTGATGGCGTTGAACCCATACTGGCTGCGATATGCCTGGCACATCTTGATGCCGGCGATCTTGGCGATGGCATACGGCTCGTTGGTCGGCTCCAGCATGCCGGAGAGCAGTGCATCCTCCGAGATGGGCTGCGGAGCGTGTTTGGGATAGATGCACGAGGACCCGAGGAACTGAAGCTTGCGGACGCCGTGTTCCCATGCGGAGTCAATCAGGTTGGTCTGGATCAGGAGATTGTCGCGGAGAAAATCGGCCGAGCGCGTGCTGTTGGCGAGGATTCCGCCCACCACGGCCGCCGCCACAAACACGTATTCCGGCGCTTCAGAGGCGAGGAAACCATCGACCGCCCTGCGGTCCCGCAGATCGAGTTCGGCGCGGGTGCGCAGAATTAGGTTGTTGTATCCGGACGCACGCAGCGCCCGGACGATCGCTGAGCCAACCAGGCCGCGATGCCCGGCAACATAAATGCGGCTGGATTTAATCATGGCGGGCGCCTCTCAGCGCGAGGCGGTGCCCCGCTTCGGCCAGCGTGAGTTCCTGGCGGGCCAGTTCCATGTCATGGTCGACCATCATTTCGACGAGGCCTTCGAAGGTGACAGTCGGGGCCCATCCCAAATCACGCTTCGCCCTTGTTGGGTCGCCGAGAAGGTGATCGACTTCAGACGGGCGAAAATAGCGCTTATCGATCACCACGTGGCGGGTCCAGTCGAGGCCGCAATGCGCGGCGGCCAGTTCGAGGAACTCCTTGATCGAGTGCGACTCGCCGGTGGCGATGACGTAGTCACCGGGCTTGTCATGCTGCAGCATCAGCCACATCGCTTGAACGTAGTCCCCTGCAAATCCCCAGTCGCGGCGCGCGGAAAGGTTGCCGAGATACAGCTTGTCCTGCAGTCCGAGCTTGATGCGCGTCAGGGCGCGGGTGATCTTGCGCGTGACGAAGGTTTCGCCGCGCCGCGGCGACTCGTGGTTGAACAGCATGCCGTTCGAGATGAACATGCCGTAGGCCTCGCGGTGGTTGACGCAGTGCCAATGGGCGGCGACTTTGCTGACCGCGTACGGGCTTCTTGGATGGAATGGCGTGGCTTCGCTCTGCGGGGGAAGCGCGGAGCCGAACATCTCCGAGGATCCCGCCTGGTAGACGCGCATCTGCCTGCCGGAGAGCTGCATCGAATCGCGAACGGCCTCGAGCAGCCGCAGGGTTCCGGTAGACACAATGTCGGTTGTATATTCGGCCTGTTCGAAGCTGACCCGAACGTGCGACTGGGCGGCGAGATTGTAGACCTCATCCGGCTGGATCTGATCGAGGATGCGGCGAAGGCCGGTCGCATCGCTCATATCGCCGTAATGCAGGGAAAACGGCGTTGCTTCGTGCGGATCGGCATAGATTGCTTCGAGCCGTTCGGTGTTGAATGTCGAAGCGCGGCGAACGATGCCGTGCACCTCGTACCCCTTGGAGAGGAGCAACTCGGCCAGGTACGATCCGTCCTGCCCGTTGATTCCGGTAATCAAGGCTTTCTTCATCGTTACTGCTCCTGACAGCGCGTGAGCGCAAGAGACTCTGTTGCGAGCCGGCCGGCGAGTCGTTGCCGAACGGCCGGGCTGGGTAAGCGGCGAATTTCCTATTGCGGAAGGAAGCGGTGCGCGAGGCCGGATCGATCGTGCGAGTGTTCTCCCACCCGGCGCGGCGCGACTTCAACTGCATCGATATCCGAAGCGCCGACTTCAACCGATGCCGACCGTCCAAGCAGATCGACCGACAGCACCAGGCGATGACGTCCCGTCTGGCGGAGCAGGATTCCCTCGACGCCCGTCATTGGGCCTCGAACGACGCGGACCCTTTCCCCGGCGTTCAGGTACGGGCATGGCTCGAGAGTCTGGGAAGAATGGACCGCTTTTCTGATGGCCTCGATCTCCTCGTCGGCAACCAGAGCGAACTCCTGGCCTCGCGTCACGATCATGTGCACACCGGGGGTGGAAACCACCGGCAGCTTTGCACCGATCTCTTCGCGGACGAAGACATAGCAGGGAAAGAGCGGCATGGGCAGGACCTTGATGCGGTCCTTCCACCTGCGACGCGAGTGGTATGTGGGGTGAAACACCTCAAGGCCCCTGGCCTCGAGCATCTCTGTAACTCTCTGTTCGTGGTGGTGCCGCGTATAAACAGCCCACCATCCTCGGGAACGATCCATGTTTGCCTCATCCGGGGAGAAATATGCGCGAAGGAGCGCCAGTCTTTCTTGAAGTGGGCATAGCTTCGCCCTGACAGTTACATTGCCCGTTTAACTTTTTTGGTTGAACTGATCGCGCATTATGCCGCGCGACTTACGACCTGGCCCTGGGCTTCACGGTTCCTGCTCAGGACAGGCCGCATTGCGCCTCGGTCTCGAGACCTTGTCGCTTTTCTGTACGGGACACCAGTACAGGCCGCGCGTGAATCGGGCCCTTGCCTGAGGGTTCCTCAGCTTGTGAAGCGGGAGAATTCTGCGCAACGGTGAGCAGCAACTCCCGCGAGTTTTCCTGATAAAAATGCACCGAAGCCGCGATTCCCCAGGAAGGCTTCACGGCGTCGCGGCACACCTTCTCAACGCGGACGACCGTGCCCTCACCCTGCAGGCGCATCTCGCGGGCCTGGGCCGAGAACAGCGAGACTTCGATCTCGAGCTGCACCCGCGATCCAACGGGAACCGCGGTGCGCGTTGTGAGGTAAACACCGCAAGTGCTGATCTCACTGGTCACTCCTCTTCCCCGCTTGATTGGATATCCTTCTGCCGCCCATTCAAATTGGACGCGAAGGCTAACCGCAAAACGGCGGCTCCTTCGCCTTTCAGATGAACCTGGAAATGCACGCGGCGACTTCATTCCGTTCCTCTCAGCTGGTCAGGTAATTAACTGAATCTCACGATACCGGCGAGTCAGAAGAGCAACAAGAGCTACAAAATCTCAGAGATAGGTGGACACACTATTTCGTTGCGTGGGGGTCAGACGGCCACCTTGTTTCGCGCGGAGGGATGATCGGCTAGAAAGGTAAGGTATCTCTCAATTGAAAGGTAAGTTGTTCTCTAGTTCGTTGTAGAGACAAGCTTCTCTATCACCTACTCAGGCTCTCGCTTTTCAATTAGTTAGCCTTTGCACCGGCGTTACCGATGCGTCGCTTACTTCCGTCACAGATGCCTGCAGCTGTGGCCGCCGATACAGAATGTGCGACATCTCTGCCGATGGAGTGTCAGAACCACTGACCAAATAAGGAACAGTTCGAAACGAGGCCGAAGGTGGCAAGTGAGCAGGGAGAGATAGCGGTGTTGTTGTCGATGGGGGGCGAGATGGCGGGCGAGGTCCTGTCGGGCGCCCTGAATCGGCACGCAGGCCTTCGAGTCGTAAGCCGGGTTACCTCTGCCTCGGAGGTGCTCGACGCCGTTGAACGGGTTCATGTTGATGTGGCCATCATCAGCGCGACGATGGGCGATGCAGAGATGAACGGGATCTCCACCGTGCGCGAGTTGCGCAAGCGCGTTCCGCATGTCAAGGTCATCGTCCTTTTCGATGTGCCGGACCGCCAGGGCGTCGTCGAGTCGTTTCGCGCTGGAGCCAGGGGAGTATTCGACCCCGGGAGCTCCTCATTCGACCACCTCTGCAGGTGCGTTATCCAGGTTCATGCGGGCCAGATCTGGGCGCGCTGCGACGAGCTTCGGGATGTAATGAACGAATTCTCGCGGCAAACCACGATGAAAGTTGTGGACGCGAGCGGCATGCCGCTCTTGACCAAGCGAGAAGAGGACGTCGTCAGGCTACTCGCGGAGGGATACACGAACCGCGAGATCGCGCGCGCGCTGCACCTGAGCACGCACACCGTGAAGAACTATCTCTTCCGCATGTTTGAGAAGCTGGGAATCTCCTCGCGCGTCGAACTTGTGCTCTACGCCCTGAGCGCAATGCAGCGTGGGGAGAGCGGCAACGCGGTCCGAAACGCAAGCGTTGACAAGCAGAATCGCAAGGCCTCGTGAGCCCGCCGGCGGCAAGCGGGTCTAGCTGCCGGCCGAAGTTGTGAGTTGAGCCTGAATCCAGCGGTTCACACGCGCGTCCAGAAGGTCCAACGGAAGCGCGCCTCCGGAAAGAATCTCGTCGTGGAAGGTCTTGAGGTTGAACCTGGAGCCCAGCTTCTCTTTGGCTCGCTCGCGCAGTTCGCGGATCTTGAGCTGGCCAAGCTTGTAGCTGCATGCCTGGCCAGGGCCGGAGATGTAGCGGTCGGTCTCCGCCTGTATCGTCGGTTCGTCGACGGCGTGAGAGTTGCGCATGTACTCCACCACCTGGTCGCGGCTCCAGCCCATGTCGTGAATGCCCGTGTCGACAACCAGCCGCACCGCTCGGAAGAGCTCGGAGCGCAGGCGGCCGTAATCCGAGCCGGGGTCCTGGTAGAAGCCGATCTCCTTGCCCAGTTCCTCGGCATAGAGGCCCCAGCCCTCTGTATACGCGGAGTTTCCGCCATGCTTGCGGAACTCGGGCAGGCCGGTCAGCGACTGCTGGATCGTAATCTGCAGATGATGGCCCGGGACTCCCTCGTGATAGGCGACAGCTTCATCGTTGATCAGGCTGCGATGTGTGGGATCGGAGACTGCGACCGAGACGCGCCCGGGCCGCTTGCCGTCCGGCGTTCCACCCTGGTAGTGCGTGGCTGCAGCCGCCTGGAAAGGAGGGATCGGTTCGACCGTAACGGCTGTTTTCGGCAGCAGGTCGAAAAGCTCAGGCAGTTTGGGCTCCATCTGCGCGATGTACCTGCGGAAGTCTTCGACGATTGCATCGGCTGAAGCCGGCCGGTACTTCGGGTCGTTCTCGACATGCTCACGGAAGCTGGCCAGATCCTTGTAGCCATTCGCCCTGGCGAGCGCGGTCATCTCCCCGGTGATGCGTTCCACTTCCTTGAGGCCGATATTGTGAATCTGCTCCGCGGTAAGGTCGGTCGTCGTAAAGCGGCGCAGCGCGGCCTGGTAACGGCGCTTGCCGCCGCCAAGAGAGTTAACGGAAAGCGTGGTGCGGCAATTGGGGATGTAATTGGTGCGGACAAACTCCGCGAACTGCCTGTATGCCGGAAAGACCTCATTGTTCACAGTATTGGTGATCTCGTCCGAAAGGCGTTTCTTATCGGCATCGGAGAAGCTGGCGGGGAATTTCTTGAGGGGCAGGATGAACGGGTTGGCCGTGATCACGCCTTCCGCCTGGCCGGGAATCTTTTCCGCAATGAAGCGCACCGGGACGAGGTGGTCGTTCACGCCGGCCTTGAGAACTTCCTCGGTCTGCTGAAAGGCCCTCGGAATCTGGTGCAGGCGCGCGATGTAGTCCTCATAGTGTTTCACCGAGTCGAAGGGCATCGAGAGCGGCATGTCCGCAAGGTTGGCGTGGACGCCTCCTCCGCCGCCCGAGGCGCTCAGCGGCATTTCGTACTCTTTCAGGTCGTAATCCTCAATGCGCTCCTGCAACTGGCGGAGGAAGAGATCGTGAGAGACCAGGTCCTGCTCCGGAAACCCGGCGGCATCGATGGCCTTGATGCGGGCCAGATAGACAAGGTCGAGGTTGTGGCGCGTGGCGGGTGCGGCAAGCGAGTAATCGCCAAGCTGGTCGTTATAGCGGTAGTCTCCAACCGCGGTAGCCAGCATGGGATTCATCTTGAGGGCGGCCTGCCACGATTCATCGAAGAGTGCGTTCTGGGCGGCGAGGCGCGAGGCCACGGGGGCCGGCGCCTGAGGGAAGGCGACCTGAGACACTGCGGCGAGGAACAAGGCGGGGACAGCAAGCCGGGTGAAATTCATGCGGACAAGGGTAGCAGAGCAATTGATGTCATGCCTCAAAAACCGGGAGCGGTCCGCAAGTTCAGCGGCAACGATAAGGAGCTAATCAGTTGCTCGTCGACGGGATGGGCTTTCTTTGATGGCTTGCAGGCGTGTAGTCTTCTGAACCATGTCAGCTTCCGTGCTTTTCATCGCCGAAGTTTTGTTGCGAGACGGGGATGTAAACGCCTTTGCAGGACACCGCTGGTACGACATCCTTGGTCTGATTCTCGGTTCCGGTGGATGGGCAGTGTTCCTGATCAAGACCTTTTTCGACATACAAAAAGAGAGACGGGCGAAATCGGCTGAAATTCGTGCGGAGAAAGCCGAAGAGCGAGCACAGAAAGCCGATTCCCGTGCCGAGGGTGCTGAAACTCGCGCCGCAGATCAATTCAAGGTTGCTGAGCAACGAGCTGAAGCGGCTGAGAATCGCGCCGACGCGGCTGAAACTCGCGCCTCGGATCAATTTAGGACTGCTGAGAGGCGAGCTGAAGCGGCTGAGAGACGAGCAATCGCCGCCGAGAGTCGCGCGGCTAACCAGAACAGGGTAGTTCAAGCGCAGCTACTTGAACCCCACTTGACCAAGTTCCGCCAAAGCGAATTGCTCGGTAAGTATGAAGAGATTCTTGATTTACACGCAAATCCCGGGAAGCCAATTGATAAACAAAGGGCCCACGAACTCCGGGGCTATGCCGGGCAACTTGAGAAGATCGGTGCGCTTTTATTGCTCGATCTAGTCACCCCTGAATTGGTCTACAAGCTCTTTGGCAAGGAGATCATTATCACGCGGGATACGGCACAGCTTTGGAGAGACGAGAAGAAGAAAGCCGACGGAACCTTGCATTACTGGCAAACGTTCGACGAACTCGTTCAAGTCATGCGAGACGAACAGAGAGCCATAGAAGCACAAATTCCGTTGGAACCGGGGGAGACATCTTAAGGCGCGGAAACGGGGCGGAAGTCGATGCTCATGTCACCGGAGATCGCACAAGGCGAACGGAAAGCGTCCCACGCATTCCGGAGCGGTAACAAAAACAGAATACTGAACAAACTCCATTTGTCAGCTTAACCGCAATCAACGAAAAAGGCCTAGAAGCGAGCATCTCCTAAGCCTTTGGTACATAAGGACTTAATTGGTTGCGGGGGTAGGATTTGAACCTACGACCTTTGGGTTATGAGCCCAACGAGCTACCGGGCTGCTCCACCCCGCATTTCCAGTCTACAACCGTAGGCAGGGGGGGTCAACCTGAGGGTGCGGCGGCATGGTTCGGTACACTGCTGCCAACCACCAAATCGCGGCCGAGGTGCTTCGCGCATGTCCCAGCTTTATGTCATTGTCCTGGCGGTGATTGTCGCCGTGCTGCTGGCGGTTGCCATTTACCGGTCCACACGCGTGAAAACCAAGGCCGACTACCTGGTCGCGGGGCGATCGCTGCCCGCCCTGGTGCTGGTGCTGACGCTGTTGACCTCGTGGATCGGCGCCGGCTCGCTCTTCGCGGGCGCCGAGAACGCTTACCGCAATGGCTTCGCAGCGCTGTGGCAGCCGGCAGGCGGGTGGGTCGGGCTTCTGCTGATTTATTTCATTGCTCCGCGGGCGCGGAAGTTTGCCCAGTTCACTCTGCCTGACCTGCTGGAGGCGCGCTACAACCAGACCGCGCGCGTGCTGGGGACGTTTGCAATTTTGTTCGCCTATGTGGGCATCACCAGCTACCAGTTCAAGGGCGGCGGAAACGTGCTGCACCTTATCTTTCCGGACCAGGTGTCGGCGGATTTTGGAACGTACATCATTGCGGCGTTCGTGATCGTGACGACGGCGCTTGCGGGAATGTCGTCTGTTGCGTACATGGATGTGGCGATCGGAACGCTGGTTACGGTGATCTGCATCGTCGCGACGCCTTACCTGTTCGTCAGGGCGGGCGGATGGGGCGGGTTGCACGCAGCGCTGCCGCCGACGCACTTTGAGGTGCTGGGCAACCTTAGCTTCACGCGGGCGATGGAGTTCCTGGTGCCGACGCTGCTGCTGATGCTCGGCAACCAGGTGATGTACCAGAAGTTTTTCTCAGCGCGATCGGAGAAGGATGCACGCATCTCCGTGGTGGGGTGGATTCTGGGGACTCTGCTGCTGGAAACGCTGATCGTGGCGATTGCCGTGTTCGGATCGGCGCTCTACAAGACCGGGGAGGTGGCGCAGCAGCCGTACGAGATTATTCCTTATACGGCGCGGAACGGACTGCCGGCGTTGATGGGTGCGCTGCTGCTGGGGGCGGTGTTCGCGAAGGTGATTTCGACGGCTTCGAATTACCTGTTCTCTCCGGCGTCGAACCTGATCGAGGACGTGTTTGTGCGCTACATTGCGCCGGGGGCGTCGAACAAGCGGGTGCTGATTATTTCGCGGCTGGCGGTGGTGTTGCTGGGGTGCTGGGCGCTGTACCAGGCGATCTATGCGCCGAGCATTCTCGAAAAGATGCTGTGGGCGTACACGATTTACTCGGCTGCGCTCACGCCCGTGGTTCTGGCGGCGTTCTATTCGAAGCGCGTGACGGCGTGGGGAGCGGTGGCGGCCATCGCGAGCGGGACTGTGGTGACGCTGGCGTGGGACGTGAAGGGGTTCAAGGAACTGTTTCCCGCGGTGATTGCGCAGAGAGATGCGATCTTTCCGGCGCTGGCGGTTTCGGTGGTTGCGATGGTGGTGGTGAGCATGGTGACGCCGCAGCCTACCGCGCAGCAACTGGCGCAGTTAGCGGACTGAAGCGAGCGAGATCTCGCGAAGAAAAAATCGGGACGTGAATTGCGGCGGGGTTACACTGATGCTCGAAAACTCTCCCGTTGTGTTCGAAGCAGCCTGCAAGTCCGAATTGACCCTGATTCCATGCCAGTTGCCCATTTGACCCTGGAGATCCGGATCGAGCACGCCCAGTCCCTGAAGGACCGGCGGCAGGTGGTGCGCTCGCTGAAGGACCAGCTGCGGCAGGGGTTCAACATCTCGGTGGCGGAGATGGACGAGGCGGTGACGTGGCAGTCGGCAACGATCGGCGTAGCGGCGATTTCGCGGTCACGCGATTACCTGCACGGGCTGATCGAAGAGGTGGAGCGGGCGGCGCGGCGGATCCTGAACGAGCACGGGGCGGAGCTGGCGGATGCGTTCTGGGAGTATCTCGAAGAGTAGGGACAACGGGTCAATCTCACTTCACTCCTCAGTTCCGGCCGGCGCGATTAGCAGCGGCGTGCGTGTCGGGGGTTACCTGGCTGGTTGGAAATCCAGAGTTGCGAAGTTCATGTTGCCTTTGTCGAGGACGTGGATGGTGAGTACGTTGCGTCCGGCGGCGAGGCGGAGCTTGGCCAGATTGGCGGCCAGATTCCAGTGGTGCCACTGGCGCCATGCGACGGGATCGCCGGCGTTGAAGGTGGATTCGATCGTGAGCGGGCCGGTGGTGGGCGCGCCGTTCACGTCGATTGAGATGGCGCCGCCGCGATTCGAGGTGTAGAGCAGGTCGGCCGTGTAGTCGCCCGCCCTGGCGACGCTGACGGTGATGTTGAACCATTCGCCCGGCTCGGTCCAGCCGACGTAGAGCAGGTTCGCGGGTGGCTGCACCTTTTCATAAGGATTGTCGTCGATAGGCGGCGTCTGGCCGAACTTGGTGTAGGAGGTGTCGACTCCCTCGTGCATGCGGAACTCGTTCAGGTAGGTTCCGTTTGCGGGGTTGAGGGCGCCGCTGCCGTTGTTCTTCGCGTCGGAGTCGTGATACGCCACACCCTCGCCGCCCCGGTCGTACCAGGCGCAATAGACCTTGCCCGGGATCTTCTGCGCGCCGGCGCGGCGATGAACATCGGTGTAGGGTGTGCCTTTGTAGCTTCGCAAAAAGTCGGCGCGATCGGCCGCAACAGACTGGGTCGCCGCCATCGAGATCATGAGAATAACGGTGGTAAACACGCCGGTCCGCACCATCTACTCGCCTTTCCATTGGGGTTTGCGCTTGTCGAGGAAGGCGCGCGTGCCTTCGGCCTTGTCGGCGGTGGCAGAAAGACGGCCGAAGTGCTCAGCTTCGTGTTGAAGAGCGAAATCGAGGGGCAGGCCTAGGCCTTCTTCGACGACGCGCAGCGCGGCAGCCACGGCAAGCGGAGCGTTCGCGGCGATGATTTGAGCCAGCTCTTCGGCGCGCGGCATGAGCTCGGCTGCAGGAACGACCTCGTCGACGAGGCCGATGTGGAGGGCCTCGTTTGCGTCGATGACCGCGCCGGTGAGCAGGAGCTTGAGGGCAGCGCCGCGGCCGATGAGGCGGGGGAGGCGCTGCGTGCCTCCGTAGCCGGGGATGACGCCGAGCTTGACCTCGGGCAGGCCGAGGCGGGCATCGTCTGCGGCGATGCGGAAGCTGCATGCCATGGCGAGCTCGCAGCCGCCGCCGAGCGCGAAGCCCTGGATACAGGCGATGACGGGCTTGCCAAGGGTCTCGATGTCGCGAAAGACCTGCTGGCCGCGGAGAGCGAAGGCCTTTCCATCTTCTTCCGAGGCGGCCGCGGCGAGCTCGCCGACATCGGCGCCGGCGGCAAAGGCTCGGCCACCGGCGCCGGCGAGCAGGATGACACGGATCGCTGGGTCGGCGGCAAGATCTTCGAATGCTGCGGCGAGCTCGGCAAAGAGAGCGGCGTTGAGCGCATTGCGGACTTTGGGGCGGTCGAGGGTGATCCGCGCGATGGGGGGACGCAGATCGAGGAGGAGGTTTTTGAATTCCATGCGCAGACGAGGGTAGCAGAAGAGCAGTGGTCAGTGAATAGTGATCGGTGGCCAGAAAGGCAGGGTTTGGGGAAAAGGAAAGGGCGGCGGGCTTGAGCCTCGCCACCCAAAGTCACATGCCAGTGATGAACAGGCCAATCAAGAGACGTATTCAGAGTATCGGTCGCAGGGCGGCGGGTCTTGAGCCGTTGGAGGGATTTTTGGGTCCATCGAAGGGTTGAGGTGAAGTCGTTGGGTAATAGTGGGGTGAGACGGAAGCCGCTCCGTCGAATTACTGTGGATGTGCGAGCTTCCGCGACAAGTAATTGGGGCGAACAAAGGTGTTCTGGCGAGCCAATTCGAAAAGCGTCCTTCAGGGGCTCAAGCCCATTGAGTTCGCTGGTGCCGGCGCGGCACGGCTGAAGCCGTGCCCTTTCAAGACCAGCGTGATTCGGATCGCATTACTGGCCGGAATTCTGGCGCCGGCATGCAGGGCGTGGGGGCTGGAGCCGGCGACGCCGCTGGCCAACCTGAACCGGCAGGGTTGGGTCATGGAGAACGGGCTGCCGCAGAACACGGTGCAGGCGCTGGCGCAGACCGCGGACGGGTTCCTGTGGCTCGGGACCGAGGTGGGGCTGGTGCGGTTCGACGGCCTGGGGTTCCGGGTGTTTGATGAGCACTCGAAGCCGGCCCTACCGAGCGGGGATGTGCGGTGTCTGCTGGCGGCGAAGGATGGGTCGCTTTGGGTGGGAACGGGCGCCGGGCTGGCTCAGATGAAGGATGGGGCGGTGACGGTGTTCACGACCAAGGAGGGTTTGCCGGGAAATGAGATTCGCGGGCTGAGCCAGGAGGATGGGCACCTGTTAGTGGTAACGCCTAATGGCGAAATTGGAATCGAAGGCGAGAAGGTTGTGAAGCTGGTCGATGTGAGGCTGATGACCACCGACCCGAGACTCCAACCCGTGTTTTCCGTCAGGACTGCGAATGGAGAACTCGCGCAGGCAACGAACACTGAGGTGGTGCTAGTCGGCGCGGCTGGGAAGCTGAACTTGCAAACAGGCCGGGAACTTCCGGGAACCCGCATTCAGGCTTTGCATGCCGATCGCGAGGGCGCGTTGTGGATCGGCACGAATGGCGGGCTGGCGCGCTACGCAAACGGCAAGCTAGACAAGCTGCCGGTGACGGATCCGCTGGCTTCGGCTTCGGTGCTTTCCATTTTCGAGGACCGCGAGGGGAACCTGTGGGTGGGGACGGAGCAGAACGGGCTGCAGATTCTGCGCGACCAGCGATTTGAGACGCTGACCACGCGCGACGGCCTCGCGAGCGACGACACGACGACCGTGGTGCAGGATGCGGCGGGCACGCTGTGGGTGGGGACGGCGGGGAACGGAGTGACGGCGCTGAAGCCGTCCTTGAACACGGCAAGCCCGGCGGCGGCCCGAACCTACACAGTCAAGAACGGGCTGGCAAGTGACGTGATCCTGTCGCTGGCGGCGGCGCCCGATGGCGATTTGTGGGTAGGAACGCCGGATGGGCTGAGCCGGATCCGGGGCGGCGCGGTGGTTTCTTTCACGTCGGCGGATGGGCTGCCGGACGACTTTATTCGCTCGCTCATGGCGGATGCCGATGGGTCGTTGTGGATCGGGACGCGCAGGGGGCTGACGCACTGGACGAAGCCGGGCGACGTTGGCGCGCCGATGCAGACCTATACCGAGGCGAATGGGCTGGGCAGCGACCTCGTGGGTGCAATGAGGCGGGACGCGAGCGGCGATCTTTGGATTGCGACGTTCAACGGACTGTCGCGATTGCATGATGGAAAGCTCACCAACTTCACGACGGCAAACGGGCTTTCGTCGAATGTAATCACAGCGCTTCTGGCCACGACGGATGGCTTTCTGCTTGCAGGGACGCAGGATCACGGTCTTAATCTTCTTGACCCGCGTTCGATCGAGCGCGGGGGCGGCCGCGACTCCGTGGTTGTGCCCGATGGCAGGCTGATCCAGGGAACGGGGATTCGAGCGATCGTCGATGACTCTCCGCTCGCGCATTTCTGGTTTGCCACGTCGACCGGTGTTGCCCGGTGCGATCGAGTTGCTTCAGGGCCCGTTCGCGCGATTGCCTGTTCGAACCTGCTCGAGTTTGGCACGGCGGATGGATTGCGGAGCCGCGAGACGGCTGTGAATTCGCATCCTTCGGCGTGGCGGTCGGCGGATGGGAGGCTCTGGTTCGCGACACCGAAGGGGCTGGTGGCGGTGGATCCGGCGCACTTCCCGGTGAATACGGTAGCGCCGCCGGTAGTGGTGGAGCGGTTTGCAGTGGATGATGCGGACGAGGCGCTTGGCGGCGCCGGAAGCGGGACGCCGCTAGAGATTCCCGCTGGGCACAATCACTTTCAATTCGAGTATGCGGCGTTGAGCTTTGTGGCTCCACAGAAGGTGCGCTACCGCTACATGCTGGAGGGGTTCGACCACGACTGGACCGATGCGGGGACGCGGCGTACCGCGTACTACACGAATATTCCGCCGGGGCATTACACGTTCCGCGTGCAGGCGGCGAACAACGACGGCGTTTGGAACTTGGAGGGCTCGGCGCTCGCGTTCGGGCTGCGGCCGCACTTCTACCAGACGGCGTGGTTCTATGTGCTGGTGGCGCTGGGGCTGGCCGGGCTGGTGCTGCTTGCGCTGAGGCTGCGACTGTTGCGGGCGGAGCGCGAGTTTCGCGCGGTCCTGGGCGAGCGCAACCGCATCGCAAGGGAGATTCACGACACGCTGGCGCAGGGGTATGTGGGCATCAGCGTGCAGCTTGAGGTGCTGAGCGAATTGCTGCGTCAGTGGAAGATCGATGCGGCAGCGAAGCAGCTTGACGCTACGCGCCGGCATGTGCGCGAGGGGCTGGCAGATGCACGGCAGTCGATATGGGCGCTGCGCTCGCAGGACAGCATGGAGACCACGCTGCCGGTGCGGATGCGGAGGATGGCGGAGCAGGCAGGCGGGCATGGACTGAAGGCGCAGTTCAGCATGTATGGGGCGTACCGTCCTCTGCCGCCCGGGACGGAGAACGAAATCCTGCGGGTGATGCAGGAGGCTCTCCATAATGTGAAGAAGCATGCAGGCGCCACGAACGTGAAGGTGCAGCTGGAGTACACCTCCGGTGAGATTGCGCTGACGGTCGGCGACGACGGCCGCGGATTCCCGGTGACAGACAATGGCGCCGGTCCTGATTCGCCCGCGGGTCACTTTGGGTTGACGGGCATGCGAGAACGGGCGGCGGCGATTGGCGGATCGCTTGAGGTGACGAGCGAGCCGGGGGCTGGAACGACGGTGCGGCTGCGCGCGCCTGCCCCGAAGGGAGCGGGCAGGGATGCATCAGCCTTGCAGGATTCAGTTTCCGCGGATGCGGCCATCCCCCAGGATGCGGCCGCGCCGGAAAAAGTAAAGGAGCAGGCGTGACACAGGAGAAGATTCGCGTGCTTGTAGTGGAGGACCACCACGTCGTGCGCCAGGGCCTGGTGGCGCTGCTGAGCGTGGTGGACGGGATCGAAGTGGTGGGACAGGCCGCGGATGGAGTGGAGGCGATCGTGCAGTTCCGCAAGCAGCAGCCGGCGATCACGCTGATCGACCTGCGGCTGCCGCGGCTTTCAGGCGTGGAGGTGATCCAGCGCATCCGGATGGAGACGCCAAACGCGCGGTTCATCGTGCTGACGACATACGACGGCGACGAGGATATCTTTCGCGCTCTGCAGGCAGGCGCGCGCGCTTACCTGCTGAAGGGCATGACGAGCGATGAGCTGATCGCGACGATCCGGACGGTGCACGCGGGCAAGTCGCACATTCCGCCGGCGATTGCGCAGCGGCTTGCGGAGCGCATGGGGACCGAAGAGCTGACGGCACGCGAGTTCGACGTTCTGGAGCAGATTGTGCACGGCAAGAGCAACAAGGAGATCGCGGCCGAGCTCGAAATTTCAGAGGCGACGGTGAAGACGCACATCAACAGCCTGCTGGGGAAGCTGGGAGTGACGGATCGAACGCAGGCTGCGACGGCGGCAATCCAGAGGGGGATTGTGCCGCTCGAGTCGCTGAGGAAACCTAAAAGCAGTTCTTAGTTCACAGTTCGTAGTTCGCAGTCTTCAGTTGTCAGTTGTCAGCGGGTTGGCGGATCAAGGAAATAACGGATGAAACGAATTCTTATCTTCGCTGTACTTTTTGCGGTCTCGGGTTGTCCGGTGGTTTGCGCGCAGAAGGCGATGTTCCAGGAACAGAAGACGGCGTGGCGGCAGGCGACTGACGCTGAGTTAGCCTCGCTGCTCCCGGCGCGAGCGCCTGTCGAGAAGGAACACATCGAGACCGAGATGCGCACGGCATCGGGGATCGTGGACAACCGCGGGCGCTTCATCGCCGGAGTGGTGCTGATCACCGCGGGCTACTCGGCTGACGGAAAGTATTCGCATTACCTGGTGGTGCAGGCGCCGGTCAAGATAGGAAATGTTTCCCTTAAGCCGGGCGAGTATGTATTCGGGTGGGTGCGCGACCAGCTTAACGAATCACTCAAAGTTCACTTTCATGTGGCATCAACGGGCGAGCTAATCGGTTACGCCGAAGCGCGAAAAATGCCGGGCGCGTCGCACATGGTGGAGAGCCTCAGGATCTGGCCGCCTGCGGACAAATCGATTATCCAGATCGGGCGGTTCGGAATTCCGTACCAGATCGGCGAGGAATAAGGCGAGTGGGTGTACACTCTGCTTAGAACGGGCCGCATCCTGAGTTTACGGAACGGCACTGGAGACGCAATGAGCCTAACCAACTTCCCCGCTGGCGGCCCCGCCGGCATTCCAGCAACAAAAGTCACAATGCCAGCTCTGGCCGAGATGAAACGGCAGGGCAAGCCAATCTCGTGCCTGACGGCCTACGACTACGCGACTTCGCGCCTGGTGGATGAGTGCGGCATCGACCTGATCCTCGTGGGCGATTCGCTGGCGCAGGTGGTGCTGGGCCACGACAACACGATCGCCGTCACCATGGATGAGATGCTGCACCACACGCGAGCGGTGAGACGGGCCGTGCGCCGCGCGCTGCTGGTTGCCGACATGCCGTTTGGCAGCTACCACGGTTCGGTCGCGGAGGGCGTGGCGAACGCAGTGCGCTTCGTCAAAGAAGCAGGCGCGGAGGCCGTGAAGATCGAAGGCTCGCGCATGGAACTTGTGCGGGCACTGGCCGACGCGGAGATACCGGTGGTGGCGCACCTGGGGTTGACGCCGCAGAGCGTGCACCGCATGGGAGGGTACCGCGTGCAGGCGCGCACGGCCTCGGCGGCGGAGCAGCTCAGGATGGATGCGCATGCACTCGCTGAGTGCGGGGCGACGCTGATGGTGCTGGAAGGCGTGCCGCGCGAAGTGGCCGCGCAGATCACGGCGGAGCTGACGATTCCGACGATCGGGATCGGCGCCGGGCCGGATTGCGACGGGCAGATTCTCGTGTTTCACGACCTTCTGAGCCTGACGTTCGCGCCGCCGGCGAAGTTCGTGCGCCGATATGCAGATGCGGGCGCGCTGATCCGGAGCGCCGTTGAGCACTACCGCGAAGACGTGGAGCATCGCGCATTTCCGTCGGATGCGGAGAGCTATCACCTGAGCGAGACGGCGCGGCAGGCTCTGGAAGACCGGACGCTGCGCCGCGCGTAATGCAGATTCTCGAGACCGTAAATGACCTTCGTGCATGGTCGCGCTCGGCGCGCACGGAGGGTAAATGCGTCGGGCTGGTGCCGACGATGGGGGCTCTGCATGCCGGGCACGCGTCGCTTATTCGCGCTGCGCGCGAGCGCTGCGATGCGGTCGCGGTGAGCATCTTCGTGAACCCGACGCAGTTCGGGCCGAATGAGGATTATGCGCGGTATCCGCGGACATTTGAGGCCGACTGCGCGATGGCCGAGTCGCTGGGCGCGGACGTGATCTTCGCGCCGGCGGTCGAGGAGATGTATCCCAAGGGCGCGGTCACATATGTCGACGTCGAGGGGCTGAGCAACCGGCTTGACGGCGGATCGAGGCCGGGGCATTTTCGCGGCGTGGCCACGGTGGTGGCGAAGCTGTTTGTCGCCTGCGAGGCCGAGCACGCGTTTTTCGGGCAGAAGGACGCGGCGCAGGTAGCGGTGCTGCGGCGCATGACTTCGGATCTGCGGCTGGCGACAGAGATTATTGTGTGCCCCATTGTGCGGGAGGCCGATGGGTTGGCGCTCAGCTCGCGCAACGTGTACCTGAGTGAGAACGAGCGCAAGCAGGCGCTGGCGCTGAGCCGCGCTGTGCGGCGGGCGGAGGAGCTTGTAGCGCGCGGCGAGCGGAGGGCGATCGTGCTCGTCGATGATGCGCACGCGATTCTGTCATCGGAGCCGAACGTGCGCACCGATTTTGTCGAGCTGGTGAACTGGGCGACGCTCGAGCCGGTCGATATTGCGGGGCGCGGATCGCTGTTCGCCGTGGCCGCGTGGGTAGGGACTACGCGGCTCATCGATAACGCGATTCTCTAGCTGTGCGGCAGATATTGGTCGAGCCATTCGATCCAGCGGCGGTAGACATCGCGCATGCGTACCGGATCGTTGGGCGAGTGGCCGCCGATGGGGTAGGCGTAGAACTCCGTCTTGATGCCGCGATCCTTGAGCGCGTGGTAAAGCTCATAGCCCTGCGTGATGGTGACGCGGTAGTCGCCAACATCCTGAAGGATGAGCGTGGGTGTGGTCATCTTCGCGTAGTAAGTGATGGGCGACTGTTCGACCCAGTGCTTCATCCAATCGCCGGTGTAGGGCGAGCCGCCAATGGCCGCTGCGCGGCTGACGTTTGAATCGGACAGGTTGTACTGGTCGATGAGGTTGGTGACGGGCGCGCCGGCGATGGCGGCCTTCCAGAACTGCGCGTGGCCGATGAGCCAGCTGGTCATGTATCCGCCATAGCTCCAGCCGGTGACGGCGATGTTGTTTTCGTCGACGATGCCGCGCTTCTTGAGCATGTCGAGGCCGGCGAAGACATCGCGGCCGGGGCCGTCGCCCGAGTCGTCGACGATGGCGCGCGAGAAGTCGTTGCCTTCGTTGTCGCTGCCGCGGTAGTTGGGCTCGAAGACGAGCCAGCCCTGCGCGGCGATGAACTGCGCGAAGGTGGAGAACGTGTCCTTTGAGTTCGACGTGGGACCGCCGTGAATGTAGAGGACGAGCGGCAGCTTCTTGCCGGGCGTGTAATCGGGCGGGTAGGTGAGGATGCCGTTCAGTGTGAAGTTGTTCGGGGCCTTGTCCCGGCTCTGCCAAGTGACGACTTCGCTTTTGGCCAGGTTCAGCGAGTCGAATGCCGCGTTGAACGTGGTGAGCCGGCGAGGCTTCGTGCCGGGCGAGTCGATGATGTAGATCTCACCGGGGCGATGCGGCTCGGTGCCTGCGAATGCGATCTGGCCTTGCGGGCCGACGTTGGCATCTAGCCAGAAGCCGGTGCTGGGTGTGATGTCGCCGATGTCGAGGCGCGTGGCAGTGCCGGAGAGCGGCTGGATCCAGAGGCCGGCGGTCGCGCCATCGTTGGCGCCGCTGAGGATGGACTTGCCGTCGGGCATCCAAAGCGCGCGAAAGAAGTTGCGGTCGATGTCGCGCGTGACGTTGTCGCCGTCGCCCTTGAGGCCGTTCACTACGTAGATGTCGCCGTAGTTGTGCTCGATGCCATCGCGCGGATATATGTAGGCCACGCGTGAGCCGTCGGGCGAGGGGACGGGGAACGAAGCGTGCATGGCGTGCGTGGTGATAGCCTCAGACTTTCCTGTTGCCAGGTCGAGCACCTGCGGCGATGAGTAGCGGCGATCGCCGGAGTAGGTGTTCTCGAGGCGGACGTAGAGGATTTTCGTGCCATCGTGCGTGAAGGCGATGGGCGATGCGGGCGGCCCGGGAGGAAACGCAACGGGCAGAGTCCACTCGCCGGAGGTGAGGCGTTTGGCCGTGCCGCCTTCGGCGGGAATCATCCACATGTGCGTGGACAGCGCCTCGTCGCGTTCGAGGAAGCTGTTGTTGCCGACGTGGAATGCATCGTCGAATTTGTCCGCACCCTTCTTCTTCGGTTCGTCATCGATGGCGACGTAGGCGAATGCGGAGCCATCGGGCTTCCACGCGAACTGCTGAATCGACGTGGGGCTTTTCGTGATCTGCTCGGCATCGCCGCCGGCCATGTTGAGCACGTAAATCTGGTTGTGCTTGTCGGCGTCGTGGGCGAGAAACGCGAGGCGGTCGCCTGTGGGCGACCAGCGCGGAAACGAGGCGCTCTTGCGGTCGTGCGTGAGCATGCGTGTTTTGCCGGTGGCCGTGTCAACCATCGCGAGGTCCGACTCGTAGAGGTCGTCTTCGTAGTTGGAGTGCGCGATGACGGCTGCAAGCGACTTGCCGTCGGGCGCGATCTCCGGATCGGAGACGCGGACCATCTTGCCGATCCACGCAAGGTCGAAGGTCTTTCCGGGCGTCGCGGGGATAGGCAGCCGCGTGGTGGCGGGCGCCGTGGGCGGGCTCTGCGCAAACGAGGCGGCGGTGAAGACGAGGACAGAGGCGGCTAATGACGGCAACAAGAGCTTCATCGGTGAAGACACCTGCGTTGAAAAATTGGCTGGCTGGCAAACCGGCATTTTGCCAAAATATACAGGACAGCCGTGAGGCGCGGCGATTTTACATCGCGCAAACACGGGTTGCCGCTATGCTGAGGTTCGAGTAGCTGTTATGCCTGAGCTGCCTGACATCTCCGCTTACATCACGGCGCTCGAAGCGCGCATTCTCGGCAAGACGCTAGAGAAGTTGCGGTTGGGCTCGGTGTTCGTGCTGCGCACGGTGGATCCGCCGCTGTCGGATGCGGAGGGATGCACGGTGACGGGGCTGCGGCGCATCGGCAAGCGGATCGCAATTGGAATGGAGAACGATGTGTGGCTCGTGATTCACCTGATGATCGCGGGCCGTCTGCATTGGAAGCCGCCGCATGCAAAGCTTGCGGGAAGAAATGCGCTGCTGGCGTTGGATTTTACGGACGGATCGCTGACATTGACCGAAGCGGGATCGAAGCGGCGTGCATCGCTGCATCTAGTGAAGGGGGAGCAGGGACTGCGCGAGATGGATCCGGGTGGCGTGGAAATCTTTTCCCTGGATTTGGACGGGTTCCGTGCTGCAATGATCCGCGAGAACCGCACGCTGAAGCGCGCGCTCACCGATCCGCGGATCATCAGCGGCGTGGGGAACGCGTATTCGGACGAGATACTGCATGCCGCGCAGCTCTCGCCGGTAACGCTGACGCAGAAGCTCAATCTGGAGGAGTGGGAGCGGCTGTTTGCGGCGACGCGCAACCTTCTCAGCGAATGGACGGACAAGCTCCAGTCCGAAGCCAAAGAGAAATTTCCGGAGAAGGTAACAGCATTCCGGCCGGAGTTCGCCGTGCATGGACGGTTCGGCGAGGGGTGCCCGCGGTGCGGCGCGCCCATCCAGCGGATTCGTTATGCGGATAACGAGACCAATTACTGCGCGACATGCCAGACAGGCGGCAAGGTGCTTGCGGACCGCAGCCTGTCGCGGCTGCTAGGCGCAGACTGGCCGCGCACGCTGGATGAGTTGGAGGCGCTGAAGCGCAGGTAGCGAGGCCGCCGGCCGCGGCTCGAGATTACCTTGGTCGATACCGGCGCTGCATTTCTCATTGACACCTGTGCGACGTGTGGCCCACAGTCGAGTGCAATCTCCCCATTGCAGTTCAGTCCATCACTTTCTTTCCGGAGGAAGCATGATTCACCTTCACCATCTCATCAACTATTGGGCCGTGCTCGTTTCGGCGGTCATCCTTTGGCTGCTTGGCGCGCTATGGTACTCGCCCGTGCTGTTTGGCAAGCATTGGGCGGCGATCATCGGGCGGCCAATGGGCGAAAAGCCGAAGGGCGTCGTCCGGGGCATGATCGCTTCGTTTGTCGGCGACCTGTTCCTGGCCTTTGTGTTCGCGCACATTATCCTCTGGTCGCACGCACGCCCCACCTTCGATGGCATTCACATCGGAATCCTGCTGTGGGTCGGGTTTGTCGCGGCGCCTTTGTACCCGCAAAGCATTTACGAAGGCCGGCCGGTCAAGTACTTCCTGATTAACAGTGTTTATTGGCTCGCCGGGTTCCTGATCATGGGAGCACTGTTTACGAACTGGCACTGAGGCGGGAATGAAACGCGCGTCGGGTGCTCGACTTACAATGGGCCCATGAGCAAAACGCGCGTTTCCACGTCTAATGCGCCGGCTGCACTCGGTCCGTATTCGCAGGGCGTTCGTGTCGGCAATCTCGTGTTCACGGCGGGGCAGGGGCCGATGGATCCGGGTACTGGAAAGGTCGTTCCAGGCGGCATCACCGATCAGACCACCCGTGTGATGGAGAACCTGAAGGCGATCCTCGAGGCCGCGGGAACGAACCTCGAAAACGCCGTGAAGGCGTCGGTGTTTCTGAAGGACATGAACGACTTCGCCGCGATGAATGCGGTGTACGCGAAGTATCTGGCGCCCGAGGGAGTTGTGCCGCCCGCGAGGACAACGGTGCAGGCGGCTCGGCTTCCTGGCGACATCCTGGTCGAGATCGACGTGATCGCGAAGATCTGATCAAGTGGGTGCCCCAGGTCTCTCGCCTTTGGAGACCTGGGAGTGGCGCTGATTCGCCAGTTATCGTTAGTCGTTCACCGGAGCCTCCCCATGTCCGATTCATCCGAGAAGGTCACCAAGTCTGATGCCGAGTGGCGCGCGCAACTCACGCCCGAGCAATATCACGTGCTGCGCGAGAAGGGCACGGAGCGGCCATTCACCGGGCCGCTCGAGTACAACTACGAGACCGGCGACTACCACTGCGCGGGTTGTGGCGCGCTCCTGTTCAACTCCGGGTCGAAGTTCGATTCAGGGTGCGGATGGCCGAGCTTCATGATCCCTGCGGACTCGAAGGCCGTGGCAGAACACGAGGACCGGAGCTTCGGAATGCGGCGTGTCGAAGTGACGTGTGCGCGCTGCGGCGGCCACCTGGGGCACGTGTTTCCGGATGGGCCGCGGCCGACAGGGCTGCGGTACTGCATCAACTCGGCGAGCCTGACGTTCACGAAGTCGGAAGAATAAAGGGATGCTGCTTCGGATGTTCGCTCCTGCGGCTCTGGCGGCGCTCGCCTGCCCGTTGACGATTGCCCAGGCCAATCACGAAGATACGGCGCTCGATCGCGATCTTGCCGCGATCGCACAGGCGCATCACGGCCACGTTGCGGTGTTTGCCGAGAACCTGAAGACAGGCGAGACGGCGTCGTTCAATCCTGACGAGCCGGTGCAGACCGCTTCGACGATAAAAATGGGCATCCTGCTCGACGCCGCCGAGCAGATTCGCGCGGGCAAGGCGACGCTCGCGGAGAAGCTGGTGCTCGAGCATGCGAACCAGGTGGAGGGTTCCGGCGTGCTGGCGCAGCTCGACGCGCCGCTGGCGCTGACGCTCAAGGATGTGCTGACGCTGATGGTGATCGTGAGCGACAACACGGCGACGAACATGGCGATCGACCGGCTCGGGCTCGCGCACATCAACGAAACGCTGCGCGCGGCAGGGCTGAAGCAGACCGTGCTGTATAAGAAAGTGTTCATGCCGGCGAGCGGGCCCATGCCGGCAGACCAGCCGAAGTTCGGGCTGGGCAAGACGACGCCGCGGGAGATGGCGGCGATTATGGCGCGGCTGGCCGAGTGCAAGCTGGCGCTCGATAAATCCAGTTCAGGCGTGCCGCAGCCGGGTGATGGTCCCATCTGTGGAGCGATGCTGCACATGCTGCGCAACCAGCAGGACCGCGATGGGATTCCGCGCTACCTGGAATCGCTCGACACGAGCGAACATGGCTCGGCGATCGCGAACAAAACCGGCGCCCTGAACCAGGTGCGCAACGACGTGGGCCTCATCGCTTCGAAGGCCGGGCCGATCGTCATTGCCGCGTTCACGTTCGACAATGTAGACCAGCGCTGGAATGGTGACAACGAAGGCCAGAAGACCATCGGCAAGCTCGCCGAGGCGGTCGTCAAGCGCTGGTCGCCGCAAGGAATGAATGCGGACAGTATTGGCTGGGACGACCCGCTGGCGACAATGAAACCCTGACCCTCGTGATGGCGGGCAATGGTCCAATCGCACGCTACGAGGAATTCAATCCCGATGCATCCTGATGAGTGGCTCCTTGCGTCCAATTTCGCTGAAAGTCATTGCAATCAGGAGTCTCGCGATGCGTGACGAGAGGCAACAGGAACCGCACACGTTCATTCCTTATGAGAAGAGCCGCGCCCGCCGCATGGCACGCAAGCTCGGGCTGAGGGTAATTTGTTCGAGGAGCGATATCGGACCGTCCGCTCCGGCGCTGGAGGATCGCGCCGAAGGAAAGCAAGGCGGACAAAGCCACCAGAAGCACGCGAATCCGGTCGTGCTGAAAAAGATGATGGAGAAGATGGCGGGATAAGACCAGAACGCCATTACGCCTGCTCTATGCGATTCGCGGATTGCCTTTGAACCTCGTATAAGGCGGGCTGAGATCGTGGCGAATCCCTGGTTCCGCAAGATCGCGCCGGTTTGAGGCGAAGATTGAATCGCCCTGCCTGATCAGATAGTCGGCGGTCCGCGCCGCAAGCGCCTGGATGGTCAGGCCGGGGTTTGCAGAACCCTGGGTTGGCAGCGTGCTTCCGTCGCATACGAAGAGATTGGAAATGTCGTGAGTGCGGCCGAATTTGTCGACGACGGATTCCGACGGATCATTTCCCATGCGCGCGGCACCGACCAGGTGGGCGAAGCGGGATTCCTGCACAACCTGTTTCGCGCCGGCGGCCCACATGACATCCATCACCTTTTTCTTTCCGAATTCGATGAGCTTTTTGTCGTTCTCATGGAGATTGAAGGTGACCTTTGCGACGGGTAAGCCGTGCTGGTCCTTCTCGCGCGCAAGTTCGACCCGGTTGTCCTCCCAGGGAAGGATTTCTCCGAGCACTCCGATGGTCGCCCAGTGGTTGTAGTCCATCATCACGCGCCGCATGCCCCACCCCCATGCGCCCATAGCCGCCACCATCTGCTTCGCGAAGGCAACAGGAAGCGGGCCAACCGTCTGTATGGCGAATCCGCGGGCAAAGTTGCGGTTCTTATCTGTCTCATAGAACTCTTCAGATAGCGCATGGGCCGGCGGAGCTTTGTAGAGGCGAATCAACTCTTCGAACCGGCCTGCGATCACATTGCCGGCTTGCGCCATGAGATATTTGCCGAGTGTCCCGCTGGAATTTGCAAGGCCATGCCGATGGCCGGGGCAAGCCGAGTTGAGCAGCAACCGGGGAGTCTCAATCGCATAGCCTGAGACGATGACGGCGCGGCTCTTTTGGAAACGCTCCCGGCCCTCGCGGTCGAAGTACACGACACCGTCGACTCGTCCGTCGTTGCCGAGGCTGACCCGTGACGCCATTGAATGCGCGCGGATCTCCGCGCCGTGGGTGATCGCATCGGGCACGTGCGTGATCAGCGTGCTCGCCTTGGCGCCCACTTTGCAACCCTGCAGGCAGAACCCGCGATAGATACAGTGCGGACGGTCGCCATGCGAGGCGGAGAGGATGGCTACGGGGCCGCCTGCGACTGAGCGAATGCCGAGCCTCGTACATCCGCGTACCAGTACGTCGCCGACTCCGCCGAGCGGGTGAGGCCCATACGGATGCCCGTGCGGATCGCCCCAGGGAAACCATGCCGGGCCCGCAACGGGAATTTCGCGCTCGAGGAGTTCGTAGTAGGGCTTCAGGTCCCAGTACGAGATGGGCCAGTCGACGCCGACGCCATCTTCGGAGTAGACGCGAAAATCGGAAGGGTGAAAACGCGGCGCGAATGCCGCCCAATGAACTGAGCCTCCGCCGACGCCTTTGCCGCTGTTGTTTGCTCCCAATGCGAGCGGATGAGTTCCGCCGGTGATCCGCAGGTCATTCCAATAGAGTTCATGCGAGCCCTTCTCGTCGCTCACCCAGTCTTTTTCGGTGTCCCAGAACGGGCCGGCTTCGAGGGCGACAACGCTGAATCCGGCCCGAGCAAGCCGCTGGACGAGTACTCCGCCTGCGCTCCCCACGCCGACGATGCAATAGTCGACTGTCTCATTCTCCGCGAATCGCCGCATCGGAGAAGGGAGCGTCTGCATCGGGCCGAGCTGATGCGGCATCAGTGGCTGCCTCCATGACCGTGCAGGGAGCCGTGCTCGGGAGGAATGCCAGCTTCCTCAAATTCGGAGAGTGAATCCGCGGGCGCATTCCACTCGTAGGGCTGTTCGTCTTTCTCCCACGGCTCGGGCAGGCCATTCTCGAGCCGCATGTAACCGCGTGGATAGGCAGGGCCTCCGTAGCCGATCTCGTCCCATGCCCACGGATGCGAGTAATACGCGGTGACGCAGTCTTCCATAAGCAGGGCCCAGAACCGATGCACAGGCATTTGCTTCCAGGCGTCATGTTCCGGATCGGGCTTCCCGTCATGAAGGGATTTGAGGATCAGTTCCTGGCGATGCACGGCGAGTTCGACAAACGATTGTCCGAATCGAGACTGCGCCATTTCGTCGATCGCTTTGAGCCCAAGCCTGTATGCCTCCTGGTCGGGTGGCATGTCTTCATAGCGAAAACCGTTCAGAGAATTCTTATGCAGCCGTTCGTCGATCGCGGGGAGAATCGGAATCGTGCGCGCCTCGGAGCGGTCATCCTGGGGGATGAGGCGGTCGATCACCGCCCCGAGAACTTTCGCCTCCTGCGGAGAGAAAAAACGAATCGGCGGGATTTTGTCTACGCGCTCGGTGACGAGATTTCGCGTCGCCTGGTCCCAGCCTTTCTTCTGGGCCATGGTGCTGTATCCGGCGTAATAACCGGGTTGGCTGAGATCGCGGAGGTCGTCCCCCGTCGCGAGAGATGGAAAGGACTTGCGGCTCATTTGCGCTCCCGGCGCAGCAGGCTTGCGAGAAGCCCGAGGAAGCCGCATGCTGCGAACAGCAGCGGCGCAAAGATCGGCGGCCCATAGAGCGTGTTGTAGAGCGGCTTTTTCATGCCGCCCGGCCGTCGCACGATTCCGCGCGCGTGGTAGTAGAAGCCGACGGCGCCATCGGCGAGCGCGAGCGCCGAGCAGAGCGGAAGCGCGGTGTTTGCGATGCGGCGGCTCTTGATGGCCCCGGCGGCCGACGCCATCAGCAGCGGAGTGAGCAGAACCGGCGTCCATTGCGCCTTGTAGCGGAAGTTCGTCTTGTAGTGCGAGTAGAGAGCCTCGAATCCGCTGAAGAAAGCCCACAGGATTGTGACGGCTGAGAGATGCTTTTGAAATCGTCCGTAGCGCAGATCTTCGCGCCAATCGGATCGTCCTGCGGTGGGTTCTCGTTCAAGGTCTTGGGGCCGCTGATCCGGCCGGTGAAGGTCCTCTTCGCGCCGAAGGTAAGAAGCCATCAGGCCGAGGTAGGCGCTCGTCCCGAAGAGCAGTGGAGCAAAGATCGGCGGGCCCATGACGATGTTCGTTACCGGAAGGCTCCATCCGCCGGGCTTGCGCGCCACGCCGCGCACGTGGAAAAAGAATCCGGCAATTCCATCCGCGAGGGTGACAACGCTGACCCAGCGCAGGATAGTGCACGCGCCCCGGCGGCTGAACACTCCGAGGAGGCCTGCAGCTGCAAGCGCGGCGCTCAGAGCGACCGGCGTGTACATCACCGGATTGCTATAGCTGCCTTTGTAGTGTTCATAGCCAACTTCGAGGCCGCTCGCTACGCTGGTTGCCGCGACGACGAAACACAGGCTGCGTTGAAAACAGCCTTCGCGCAGGTGCTCAAGCGCGGAGATTGCGGCGCCGGCAATGGGCTGCGGAAGACTGCGTTGCGCGCCGCGCTCCAGTGCTGTCGTCAAATTGAAGGATGCAGACCCTCCTTCAGTCGCGTGGGCAGCCAGGGACCACACATCGTTCGCTTCCTCAGAGGTTAACGGCAAAGTGTTCCGCATCCTTTCGCTTGAAAGTGAGCCCCAATCCTGGGCGCGATCTATCGGGCTTCAACTGTCCGTCAACAGGCTCAACAAACCCGTCGAAGAGCATCCGCTCAATGCGCGCATGATCGTGGAAGTATTCGACGTGGCGAAAGCCCGTTACCGCGCAGCCTGCGTGCATATGAAGCGAAGGGGCGCAATGGGCCGAGATCGGGCATCCGAAGCTGGACGCTATCGCGGCGCCCTGGAGGAATCCGGTGAATCCCTTGCAGCGGGTTGCGTCCAGTTGCAGAACGTCGACGGCTTCGGCGTCGAGCATGCGCCGGCAGTACAGGGAGTCGTAGCCGTATTCGCCGGCGGCAATTTCGATGGCGCCGGGAACTCGATCGCGAACTCTCCGCATGTCGGCGAGACGGTCGGAGCTTACGGGTTCCTCGAACCAGGAAACGTGGTAGTCAACAAAATGTTGCGCAAACCAGATGGCCTGTCGCGTTGAGTAAGCGCCGTTCGCATCCACAAAGAGCTCCACATCGGAACCGATCGCATCGCGAGCTGCACTGACACGATCGAGGTCTCGATCCGGTTCGGCGCCGATCTTCATTTTCACGCTTCGGATGCCGTCGGCGGCCCATCCGGATAACTGCCTGGAAAGTTGCTCATGACTGTATGTAGTGAACCCTCCGCTGCCGTATACGGCGACACTGGAACTCGCGGCGCCCAGCAAGTCGACAACAGAGCAAGTCAATAACTTTGCTTTAAGGTCCCAGAGCGCAATATCAAGAGCCGAGATTGCCATCGACGCGATCCCACGGCTGCCGTCGTTGCGCACCTGCTCGACCATAGACCGATGCAGCGCAGGAATATCCAGGACCGACCGCTCAGTCAGACATTTTCTCGCGAGTTCGTCAGCCACAAGAGCCGCGGCCTTGTTGCCGTATGTGTATCCGACTCCGGATTCGCCGCCTGCGGAAATTTCGCAGAGCACGAGAGTGGTGGAGTTCCACTTGAATGTTCCATCGCCTTCGGGAGCATCGGTCGGGATGCTGTAAGCAGATACGCGTACACTCTCTATCGACAACTCCGGCAGCTTCCGGTACGAGTGGCTCCGGACCTCAGCGCTATACAAGTTCACGCACCTTGTCGTGCGCATTTGTGAGCGCGATCTCCAGGCGATTCGGTTCACCCCGAACTAGAGCTTCCGCGAGTTTGAGAGCCTGCGATGCCTTGACCTTTGCCGGCATTGGCGGCGTGAACTGATCGACAACTGCCTCAATCAGGACCGGGCCGGGAAGGCCGACGACGCTGTCCAGTTGCGGTCCGCAGGCAACCGGGTCGTCGATGTGAATCGCATCGATTCCCGCTCCTCGCGCGATGGTCACGAAATCTGCGGGGTACAGATCGCAGGCAAACTCGGGGTTCCCGAGAAAGACCATCTGCTCCCATTTGATCTGGCCGAGCGTGTTGTTTTTGATCACGACGATCTTGATGTTGAGGTTGTAAGCGGCGACAGTGATGAGCTCGCCGAGCAGCATGCTGAGGCCGCCATCTCCGATGATGCAGTAGACCGGCCGGTCAGGATAGGCAACGGCGGCCGCAATTGCATAAGGCAGCCCGCACGCCATCGTAGCGAGATTCCCGGAGCAGCTATGCTTCTGGCCGCGCAGGGCGGGAACGTATCGCGCCCACCATGTCGTGATCGTTCCCGAGTCGGACGTGACGATTGCGTTGGCTGGAATGCGCTTGCCCAGTTCCCAGCCAACTACTTGCGGCTTCATCGGCTTGTCCTGCCGGGTTCCTCGCTCTTCCATCAGCTTTTGCCACTCAGCCTTGCCCCGTTGAGCCTTCTCAAGAAAGTGCTTGCCATGCTTCTTGACGAGAGAGAGGAGCGCGCGAACCGTGCATTTGGCATCGCCGACAAGACCGACGTCCGCCGGGTGCCGCAGGCTGATCCTTTGAGGGTCGATGTCGATCTGCACGCATTTGATGGCACCAGGCTCGGGAAGAAATTCGATGTACGGGAACGACGTTCCGACCATGAGCAGCGTGTCGCAGTCTTCGAGCGCGTCCTGCGATGGCTCGGTTCCCAGAAGGCCGATGCCCCCAGTCGTATATGGACTGTCATCCGGCACCGCCGCCTTTCCGAGCAGTGCCTTGATGATGGGAGCGCCCAGAGTCTCAGCAAGCTCTTCCAACTCCTGCGTGGCGTGCAATGCGCCTTGCCCGGCCAAAATCGCAATCCGTTTTCCCCGGTTCAAGATGTCCGCCGCGTGTTCCAGTTCCACGTGCGCCGGCACATGGTCGAAGTAGGTTGGAACTGCCGACGTGTGATGCACAGGGTTCCGCTCGGAACGCCCTTTCTTCGCCGCCTGAACCTGGACATCGACCGGAATGGTGATGTGCGCGACTCCGCGCGAGGCGAGCGCCGTACGAATTGCCAGGTCTGCGACACTTTCCATGTGGGCGCCGCTCATTACGCGCTCGTTGTAGACGGCAACATCGATGAAGAGCTTGTCCAGGGCGACGTCCTGTTGCGTAAGCGTGCCGATCAGGTCGCTGTGCTGCAGGCCGGTGATGGCGAGAACCGGAGCATGGTCCAGCTTCGCGTCATACAGGCCATTCAAGAGGTGGATTCCACCCGGACCAGAGGTTGCGATGCAGACCCCGAGCCTCCCCGTGAACTTCGCATAAGCGCAGGCCATAAACGCTGCTGCTTCTTCATGGCGCACATGGATGAACCGAAGCCGATCTTTTTGCTTTCGCAGGGCCTCGAAGACTCCATTGATGCCGTCTCCGGGCAAACCAAAAATCGTGTCTACGCCCCACGCGATCAGGCGCTCGACGAGCACATCGGATGCATCCATCATTCAGTTCTCTCCAGACTCAAAACACATGCTTTGACGCTCATCGCCGTCGCATGGGTTTCTTGATCCCCAACTCGGAGATGCGCCCATTGATTGAAGAAGTTGTCCTGATTGAAGGATCGGATGGCGATTCCTCGCACGCCGGGTTGAATAAAGCAGCCTGGGCAGGAGCTTGAAGTTGTCCGGGCGCCTCGAATTCATGTGCATTTCAATCGCTGGTAATGGGTCGTCCAAGGTCAGACCACTAACGGGACGGCTGGGTGAGGCCATGGTTCGCCATTTCATCGATTTGCGCGGAGATTTGTAGAAAGCACGAACTCTCTTGACACTCCCGCGGGAAGATGAAGATAATCGTCGCGGTCATGAGGTCAGACCAATAAACGAAGCCAATCCTGGCCTGATTCACCCTTCGCTGTTTTGCGTTTCTCGATCCAGAGGTTGTTTCCGGAGGCTCGATCCATGCATCGCATCTGCTGTTATCTCGCTGTGGCTGTGTGTCTTCTCATCGCATTCAAGCTCACGGCTCAAGCTCCGGCCGCTCTGCCCTACACGATGTCCACTGTTGGCGGATTGTCGCCGATGGCGGCGGTTCCGGGCACGCAATGCCCGAACCTGCCGGCGGGGACTGCATCGACGGACGCCTTTGGCGACGGATGCCTCGCGGTGAACGGCATATTCGGGAACGGCGCATTCAGCGGCACAACGGTGGACGCATACGGAAATATTTTCATCAACGACGACATCAAGGGCGTGCTGCATGTCATCAACCCGGATTCGGGGATCATGACTGCGGTTGGCGGCACGGGCACGGCGTGCGCGAGCAAGCAGGATTCCTCAGGCGACGGCTGCAATGCGTCGACCGGAACGCCGGGCACTCCGTATGCGAACGCGCGCGGCGTCGGCATCGACTCGTACGGCAACATCCTGCTGGCGGGCTACAACGACCACTTCGTCCACATCATCTGCCGGGCTGCCTCGCCGCTGTGCGTGAGCGGGACCCCATTGCCTTCGACGGCAAGTCCGATCCAGGTGGAGATCGGCAACATGGGGCTGGTGGCAGGCTGCGCGTATTCCTCGGGATCGAACGGCGTAACCGGCGCGGGGACTGATAACATGCCGGCCTTTACGACCGCGCCGGCGCTCCCGGGCCTTGCCGGTTCGGCGTTTGTGAACAATGGCGGAAGCTCGACCAGTTGCTCGACAGCGCTTGGAGAAGTGGACCAGCCGCGCGGTGTGACGGGCGATGCCTACGGCAACGTGTACTTTGCCGACACCGCCAGCGCGCGGTGGCGCGTGGTGCTGGGACCTCAGAGCTACAACGGCGTGACCAATCCGATGTGGAGCATCCTGGCCGAAAACTCAGTGTGGGCTTCGCTGCACGCCGGGTATGCGTACACGCTGGCCGGATTGACGAAGACGCAAGCGACGAAGAACAACTCGTGCGCGGGGGGCGGCACGGCAATTGACAGCTTTGGCGACGGCTGCCTGTTCACTGCGGTTTCAGTGAACTCGAGCACCAGCGATGCGCAGGCCGTGGGCGTGGACGCGGCCGGCAACGTCGTCTTCACCGACGCGGGCAACGGTCTGCTGCGCGTTCTGTTTGTCAGCGGAGCCGGAGCGGCCGGTGCCGCGATGGTGAATGCCATCGAGGTGAACAACGCGGGCATGAGCCCGGCGGCTCCGCAGCCGGGTTTTGTGTACTCGCTGGCCGGCGGCGGCACCACGGGCGGAGTTTCAACTACGCCGGCGCTGGGCAACAGCCGGACCGCGCTCGACTCCTCTACGACGAAGCTGACGGTCAGTCCTCAGGGCAACATCTTCATTGGCGACAAGACCCGTGTACTGTTCTTCGACATCAATACCGGGTTTATTCGCACTCTGTTTACATCGGCTGCGGCCAATGTTGCGAAGGGATCACTCTGCAGCGGTTCGGCGGGGCTGATATCTCTGAGCGCATACAGCGACGGCTGCCCGGCGGCGAACGCCGAACTCGGGAACAGCAATGGATTGAGTGTGGGAGTAGATGGCGCTGGGAACCTGTATTTCTATGACGGGAACAGCACTTCGACCGGGCAGCTTGAGCGCAAGGTGCTGGCGCAGGGCTTCACGCCGCAAACGCTGGGGACAGGGCTGACACAGATCTTCGAATCCCACATCTATGGTGCAAGCTCAGCGGCGGCGTCGGCGGCGGCCAGCGCCTCGCCCGAGATAAGCGTCGGTTCCGGCTCGCCTGCCTGCATCCTGAATGGCGACAAGAGCGTTGACTGCACGGTGAGTGTGACAAGTGCGCCTACGGCCGCGGGACTGCGCTCGGCAACGCTGACGGTGTCAAATGCGTCGAGCGGCGAGAGCGTGAATGTTGCGCTCAGTGGCACGGTTGCGGGATCGGTGCTGGCGTTCGACGGCGTCTCAACCACGACAGACGGCACCACTACGCAGGTCGCGCCGACCACAAGCGCGATTCTCAGCGGCACTGCGCCGGCGGGCGTAGCGGTTGATGGCTCCGGCAACGTGTATGCGGCGAACGGCAATTCGATTGTCGAATCGATCGGTGGGACCGCCTTCACGCTGAGCACTTCATCGAGCCAGCCGATTGCATTGCCTTCAACGCTCAGCCAGATCGCTGTCGATGCGGCGGGCAATGTCTACGCGGTGAGCCCGTCTTTCGGCTCAATCGAAGAACTCGCGGTCACCTCCGCAGGCTCGCCGTCGGCATATGCGCTCGCACCAATTGCGTATGCGCCGTGCAGCGCTTGCACAGCCGCTCCGCAGGCGATTGCCGTGGATGCGGCGGGCGACGTGTTTGTGGCCGATGCGCAGAGTTCGACCGCGAATACCGCTCTGTACAAGCTTTCGCCGGCGGGATTGATCGGGCGCGCGCAGGCGACGTTGGCCACCGGATTTACGAATCCGGTTTCGCTGGCCGTGGACGGGTCCGGCGATGTGTTTGTGGCCGACAAGGGAACAGGCGAGGTATTCAAGCTGACGCCCGGATCGGATGGGTCGTACGCAGAGACCACCGTGCTGTCGCATATTGTTCCGGCGGCCGTCGCAGTCGATGCGGGCGGTGACCTCTACATCCAGGATGAGAGCAGCGCGTCGGTCATCGAGGTTCCCGCGAGCGGCCCGGAGACTACTGTGCTGACCGGGCTCCACAACCCTGTCGGTCTCGCCGTCGACGGGCTGGGCAACGTCTATGATGCCGACTCCATGAATTCAGGGATTACGCAGGTGGTGCGCAATGCCGGATCCTACGGATCGACGACCATCCCTGTAACAAGCATCGCCGGCACGCTGACCAACGTTGGGAACCTCGCCGCGGCGGGCATGGCGCAAACGGATGCGTCAGCATACTCGCTGACGACGAGCGGATGCACGATCGGCTCCGGTAACGGAATCAATGCTGGCCAGTCATGCAACGTTTCGGTGGCGCTCTCGCCGAGCGTGTCGGCGAACTCGGGGACGGCGTACACAGATACGTTGTCGTTCCTTGCCCCGGTCACCAACATCGGCTCGGTGACCTTCAACGACATTGTCCCCGCAGGGCCGACCTCAACTCCGATCGCAGGGCCAGGAATTGCGCCATTCGCCGCAAGCGGCACGGAGGCGACGTTTACCGTGACCGTCACGGGTATCGCTTCGCCGGCCGGCAGCCAGGTTTCGGTCAGCGTAACTTCGCTTACGTTTTCGGGCAATGCGGTGGTGTATTCGGCCACTCCGGTCTTGAATTCATCGGGACAGGCGATGGTCACGCTCTCAGGGCTTGCGCCCGGCAATTACTCGATCACGGTGAGCTACGCCGGAGTTCCCAACGTCTCATCACCGTCCAGCGCCTCGGCGAACTTCACGGTGGAGCAGATTGTTGCGACCGGCGACGCGCGCACCGTCACAGAGCCTTCGTTCCCGTCCGTGTGCCAGCAGTTGACGGCGAACATTGCGATCGTCAACGACGACATTCCAAAGTCGGTGGATGCAACGGTCACCAACCCCGACGGGGCTCGCATTCAGGCCGCTCTCAACAGTTGCGCCAACTCCGGCCAGGCTGTCGAGCTGTCGATGGGAGGCTCCGGCAACGCGGCCTTCCTCACGGGACCGCTCTCCATGCCGTCGGGCGTTACGCTGCTCGTCGACCCGGGCGTGGTGCTGTTCTTCTCGCGCAACGTGCAGGACTACGACAAGAATCCCGGCACGCCCACCTGCGGGACGGTGAACAGCTCCAGCGCCACGGGCTCGTGCCGGCCGCTGATTGATATTCCCAGTGGCTCGACGAACGTGGGCATCATGGGATTTGGCAAGCTGGACGGCCGCGGCGGCGATCCGCTGATCAACGCGTTTCCATCGAGCTTCGCAGGACAAAGCTGGTGGGGCCTTTCCTCCATTGCGAATGGAGGCGGCAACCAGCAGAATCCGCGCTTTGTGCAGATGGATGGCGGATCGAGCAACATCACGCTCTACAAGATCACGATCCGCAACTCGCCCCTCTTCCATGTTTCAACCACAGGCGCGGTATCTGGCTTTACCGCGTGGGATGTGAAGATCGTGACGCCGACGAGCTCGCGCAACACCGATGGAATCGATCCGGGCAATGCGACCAACTTCACCATCACGCGCTCGTGGATCTCCGACGGCGATGACAACGTCGCGGTCGGCGGCGCCGGGACGACATCGCCCGCATCAAACATTTCCGTTACCAACAACCGCTTCTTTGCCGGACACGGCGAATCGATCGGCAGCTTCACGCAGGCCGGAATCAGCAACGTGCTCTTCGACGGCAACATGCTTTCGGGCAATGGCGTCGCCGGCAGCGGCAGCTCGATCAACAATACGGCCGACAGCAACTCCACCGGCCTGCGCATTAAATCGGGGTACGACCGCGGAGGAGTGGTCAGCAACATTCAGTATTCGAACTCGTGCTTCCAGGACCACAAGGCCGAGATCATTTTCAATCCGAATTATGAAAACACAACAGGAACAGCGAGCCCGAATTTTGAAAACATCCTGATGCAGAACCTGACGTTCCTGACGGCCGGCACCGCGCAGTTTACCGGCACGAACAACAACGGCACGATCTTCCCGCTCGGGGTCACGCTCGACAACGTGGGCTTCCCGAGCTCGTTCCCGGCATCCGAATTCAGCCCCGCGCCAACGAATGCCGCGCTCGCATACGGTCCCGGGCAAGTTTCGAGCAACTTCATCGCGGACTACGCAACCTTTGCCGGATCGAACGGCAACGCGGTGGCCAACAACATCACCGAGACCAGCCTGAATCCTCCGCAGTGCAGCTTTACTTACATAGCGCCGGAACTGACCGGCCCCAACGGAGTGCCGCAGACTATTACGGAAGGCGACAACGCCACGGCTGTCGTGATTCTGACGCCCGCGGTGGGCGGAGCCGCATATCCGACCGGCACCGTGACGCTGACCGACTCGCTGACCAGCGCTTCGACAACAGTGGGGCTGCCCGGGAACTCGGATACCATCTTCGTTCCGCTTACCGGGCTCACGCCGGGCACGCACACCTTCACCGCGACTTACTCCGGCGACTCAAATTACAAGCTGACCGCAGGCCAGACCGTCTACTCGACGACCGCGCCCTACACGATCACGGTGAATGCCGGCAACCTCGCCGCTACGACCACTGAACTTTCCGGCGTGCCGGGTTCGGTTTCCTTCGGCACTCCGGTCACGGCCACGGCCACTGTGACGGGCGACAATCCGACGGGGACAGTCGAGTTCATCGTGAACGGTGCGGTCTACCAAACCGCGGCGTTGAGCTCGGGATCGGCGTCGGCCACAATCAACCTTGCTTTCACAACAAGTCCCTACAGCATCTACGCCGTCTATAGCGGCGATTCGGTTAACGACGGGTCAACATCCGCGACATCGTCGGTTGCGGTGACTCCGGCGATGACTACGACGGCCCTTGCAGCAAACACGACGACTGCCACGCTTGGCCACCCTGTGATACTGAGCGCGACCGTCACGTCGATGGTGGGCTCGCCCACCGGCACGGTTACGTTCACCTACACCACGTCCGGCAGTAGCACCCCAGTTGCGACCAATGCGACGATGGTTGCTTCTTCGAATCCCAACGCATCGGTGGCGACAGCGGGAGTGGATCTGCCTGTGGGCACCGACAACGTGACAGCGACATACTCCGGCAGCGGCAGCTTCGAGGGGTCGGCATCGGCGCCGATGGCCATCACCGTTACGGCGGGGACGATTGTCCCGTTGTCTGCAAGTCCTATTCCGCTGCCTTACACCATGACGACGCTGGCCGGCGGCGCAAGCTCCAATTGTTCCACCGCGACCGACAACTTCGGCGACGGCTGCCCGGCGAATGCGATCGTCTTCGGCGGATCGGTTGACCTGCGCAGCGTCGCCGCCGATCCTTTCAGCAATGTTTACCTCACCGATGCGGTCTCCGGCACGGTGCGCCGCATTGCGCCCAACGGCATCATCAGCGACTTTGCAGGCCGTATCAGCGGCACCACCTGCGCGCCCACTGCCATCGCGGGTTGCGTGCCCACGCAGGTGAGCATCAACAAGCCTCGCGGCATCGCATCTGACAATCAAGGCAATATCTACATCGCCGGATACAACAGCCACGAAGTCTTCAAGGTAAGCGTATCGACGGGCCTGCTTTACCTCGTCGCGGGAACCGGCTCGGCCGGCAGCTCGGGCGATGGCGGACCGGCAACTTCCGCACAGGTGAACGCGCCGCGCGGCGTCTGGGCCGATGCGGTCGGGAACGTCTATATCGCCGACACCTCGAACAACAAGATCCGCGTAGTCGACATCACCGGCAACATTCACACCTTTGCCGGCACCGGAACGGCATCGTCTACAGGCGATGGCGGGCCGGCCACGTCGGCCACCGTCAACAACCCGCAGGGCGTGATGACGGATGCGAACCTGAACGTCTACATCGCCGATTCGAGCGGCAGCAGGATTCGCGTCGTCTGCGTAACCTGCGGTACCGGCTCGCCGCTCGATTCACTGCTTGCCACGCTGGGCATCGCGTCGCCGCAGAACGGGTTCATCTACACCATCGCCGGCGGCGGCAGTGGGTCCGGGACGTATCCCACGCTCGCCACAAACGTGAGCCTGAGCCCACAGAAGCTCGCAATCGACGCGGGCAGCAACATCTATATCTCCGACGGCAACGGCGCGGCCTGGTTCCTAGACTTCCACACCGCCAATATCCGTCCCATCGCCGGCAAAACGAGCGCCAACTGCTCCGCTGAATTGGACAGCTTCGGCGACGGCTGCCCGGCCACGCAGGCCGTGATCGGCGATGGCGGCAACGGGATCGGCGTGGGAACCGATGCGCTCGGAAATCTCTACGTCACCGACACGCAGAACGCGCGTATCCGCAAGGTGACGACGGGGCTGTCATCTCCCTCGACGGCAACAGCGGCGACAACGACCCAGCCTGTCGAATTGCACTTCATCCCTGGCGACAGCCTGCCTGCGAGCGGCTTAAGCTTGAGCGGGAGCGAATGGTCGCTCAGCACTCCCAATTGTGTTACGAATGCCGACTCGACGGCGGATTGCCTGGCCTCATCGAGCTTCACTCCGGCAGTTCCCGGCGCGCGCACGGCTGCGCTCACCGTGAACAGCGCGGAGAGCAACACGGCCTACCTCGGCCTCACTGGAACCGGCCTTGGCGCGGGAGCAACACTGGATCCCGCGAGCCAGTCCACTTTCGGCTCTGGGCTGGCGGTGACGGGGCTTTCAACCGATAACGCAGGCGATGTCTACGTCTCCGACTCGAACAGCAAGCAACTGTTGCTCTTTACTCCTGCCGCGCAGGCCCAGGGAAGCAGTGCGGCGGGGAAGGCTCTCGCAACCTTGCAGGCGCCGGGTGCAACAGTTGTCGATCCGCGCGGCTACGTTTATGTCGCGGATACCTCGGCAGGAACCGTCACCGCGATATCGCCCGCAGGCTCGGCGATCGCACTGCCTTTCGCGTTCGCTGCGCCAGCAGGAATTGCTGTCGACGCGTTGAACAACCTCTACGTCTCCGACTCGACCGCGCAGGCTGTCTACCAGATCAATCCCATCACCGGCGCCGAGCGCACGCTTCCGCTGGGAACGCTTGTCACGCCATCGGGGCTGGCCATTGATCCCAGCGGCAACCTGCTTGTCGCCGATCCGGGTGCGGGCGCGATCTATCGATTCAACTTCCAAAGCAACGCGGTCACAACGGTTTCCTCGCCAGCCTCTGCGCCCTCGGCCGTGCTCACCGATGCCGCAGGCAATCTGCTCATCGCCGATACCTCCGACATCGTCGCCGTGCCTGCCAGCGGCAACAGCGCGCCGTTCTCCGTGGCAAACCTCGCTCCTGCCGCACTCGCAATCGACTCGGCGGGCAATCTTTACACCGGCGCATCCGGCGGCGTACTCAAGCTCACACGCACGCAAGGCTATGTGCAGTTTGCAGCCGGTGCGTCGCCGGCGACCTTCAACATGCTCGGTTCGGGTAATCAGGCCTTCACAGGCACATCGTTTGCCCAGACCGATACTTCCGATTACAGCGTCGCTCCCGCCGCCTCGACGGACTGCACGCTGAACACGAGCGGCACGGGCGCGCTTGCCCCCGGCGGAGTGTGCACGCTGACAGCGACGTACACACCCACCACATTCCTGACGACGACCGATGCGGTAACGTTCAACGGCAACCTGACTAACGCGAACCTGTCGACGCCCTCATTGGTTCAGCTCACGCTGACCGGGCCTTCCGCGGCGCCGCGATCGACAACTACACTCGGCGCGTTCTCGCCCGCTTCGCCTGTCTACAGCCAGACCGTGACGCTGAGCGCGACGGTCACCGGTGAATCCGTTGCGCCTGCCGGCTCAGTGGTATTCACTGTCGGCACTTCCAGCTATATCGCAACCATATCGGGAGGCACCGCCACAACCACGGTCTCAGGCCTCGCAGCCCGTTCGTACCCGGTCTCCGCAACGTACACCAGCACCAACGGGTACGCTTCATCCAATTCGTCTGTGGCCATGCTGACGGTAAGCCAGGCCGCTTCTTCCATCACGCTTTCCGCCAACCCGAATCCCGCGGGACAGGGCATGACCGACACGCTGACCGCCACGGTGACCGGCGTTGGGCAACCGGGTGGAACGGTAGTCTTCCAAGCCGGATCGGCCACGCTGTGCACGTCGACATTGAACGGCTCCGGCGTGGCAACGTGCGCCTTTACCCCTGCCGCCTCCGGTCCGCTCTCCATCATGGCCAACTACCAGGGAGATGCGAACCATCTCGGCTCAACTGCCAGCCTAACGCTCAACGTTTACGATCAGGCGATTTCGCTCCAATTCGCGAGCACGACGCTGACTTATCCGGGCGCGACGAACGTGACGGTGTGTGTGAGCGGGGCCACGCGCGCCACGCCCACGGGCACTGTCCAGATCGACGCCGGGGGCACGGTCCTGACCACGGTGACGCTCCAGGGCAACGGCTGCGGCTACTGGTACATTTCGCCCGGCCTCAATGCCGGCACTTACTCCATGACGGCAGTCTACTCCGGCGACCACAACAATCCGGGCGGCATTTCAGTTCCCGTCACCATTACGGTCAATCCCGTGCCAGTGAACATGTCGGCGTCCTGCTGGAACTCGTCGTTCCCTTACGGTGGAGATTTCCAGTGCACCGTAAACGTCAGTTCAAATGCGGGTTCGGCGAAGGGAAATATCACCTATAGCCTCGATGGAGGAGCGTCTGTGGCTGTGGAGTTGAGTAATGGCAATGCCGGATTCACGATCACGAAGCCCCCGGCCGGCAGTCACTCGGTGGTCATCAGTTACGCGCAGCAAACAAACTACGCCGCCGCAGCGCCGCAAACCGAGAACTTCACCGTTACTCCCGCGCCCGTGCAGGTATCGTTGACGCCGTCCAAGTGGAATGCAGCCGCGGGTACGAGCATCACATTCAGCGCCGCCGTCTCGTCGTGGAGCGCGGGCGCGCCCAACAATAACGGCGCACTCTCTTTCTACGACGGCTCAGCGCTGCTGGCGACGGTGACGGTGAATTCCAGCGGCCAGGCCAGCTACTCCACTTCAAGCCTGGCCGCGGGAGGCCACACAATTACGGCTACGTATGCGGGAGGGGTTAACTACGGCAACGGATCGGCCAGCGTCACGGTCATGATTGCGCACTAGGCCTGATTACCGCTGGGGCTTCGCCTGCGAGGGAGCGCCGGGGGATGGCTGCGTGGCCGGGGGCTCTAAAGTCTGGGCGGCCTGCGGTTGGACTGGGGTCCGTGCCGGAGATTCCGCGGGCGATTGCGCCGCGGGGGGAACCGACGGGGCCTGTGTCGTCCGCGCCTGTTCCGCCGCCGTCGTCCCCGTCAACCCGGTTGGCGTGACGGGCAACGTGAGAGACTGAACTGTTTCGGGATCGTCGCGCAGCTTGATGTAGAGCGTCCCATTCACCGGGTGCGGCACTGTGAGCTGCGATCCGGTAAAGTCGGGCGGCACTTCGGTTGGGTTGCCGAAGTCTTGTGACGCGGCAACCGATTCAACAAGGAACAGGTTGCTCCCGCTGAGCGTGCACGGCTTTGCCGCACTGCGAGGGCAGCGCAGCTCCTTGAACCCGGGAAGCCGCACCAGCGTTCCCAGATTCATCCAATCTCCGGGTACGCCGTCAGCCGAGACGGCGCGCGCGCGCAGCGGGCCGAATGCCGAAGCTCCGAAGCGCGTTAATGGTTCCACGGTACCCAGGGCGGTGCGCGAGTCCTCGAGCATCAGGCTGCCGTCCGACAGCGACAGCGTGGTCTTAAAGCTGCCGTCCTCAGCTGCTACCTCCACGTCTTGGTTGCGTGGAAAATTCTGCGGCACAACCGACTTGAGGAAGAACACGAGCTTCGAATTCAACGGCAGATCGTTGGGGCTGCCCAGGCGTACGGCCGCGAGCGTCGCGGTTCCGTCGTCCTGTGTTCCTTTGCTGAGCAACGTCACCTGCGGGCGCGGCTTATCTACGTAGACGGGTACCTTGAGCTCCCGGCCATCGCGCAGCCAGACATGCGCGGTGTAGCGCGACCCGGTATCGAGGCTGCTGGTGGCGCCGTCAGTCTTGAGCGTGAGCTGGTCAAAGTCCTGTACGCGGGTAAGGTCGGCCGGCTTCCACGCAATATCGCCGAACGATGCCTTCGCCACCTCATCCAGGCGCGTTCCCTTGAGGGTTGCGATCTTATCGCCGGCGCTCAGGCTGAGGCGGTCCAGCGACGCCGCTTCGGCGTAGGCATGCAGGCTGACGGAGTTAGGTTCGACGACTCCATACTGATGGATCTCAAGCGTAATCGGTCCGGGCGTCGCCTCTTTCATTGAGATTGACACATCGAGCGCATCCGACTTTGCCGATTTCCACTTAAGCGATACCGGCTTGGCTCCTGCCGCATTCACCTTGGAAACGCAGAGGGTGCTTTCTCCCTGAATGTGCAGCGTGTCTTCGCGTCCGACGATCAACGCCGACTCGTCATCGGGCGCAACGACCCACTTGCCGGGCCCCGGTGACTGCAGGCGAAAACTCGGACCCTCCCAATCGTCGAATCCCCATTTGCCGCGGACAACTCCGGTCAGCTCGCCGGGCGGCAGATCGGGAACCGCGTCGGTTGGCACCAGCCCCCCCTTGGCGGGATCGGCCGTCAGCGGCATGTCAAATGCGCCGCGGGAGGTGTCGACATGCAGGTGGAGATCGTGCGCAAGGCTTGTGCCGAACAGGAGGGGCGCGCCCTCCGCAGTGAGGACAAGCCCCGGTTTCTGCACGCACTGTGCATCGGCGGGATTGACCGGATGGAGCGGCGGCGCCTTCGAGGGACCAACCGGCGGCAGCGCCACCACGACCACGGATTTTGGATCCCGGAACGACGGCGGCACACTGAGCCGCAGGTTCAGCGTGTCGCTTGATGGCAGCGCCAGCGCCGGAATGTACTGAAAGTGCGCGGTGTGCAGAGACGAGAGAATCTTGGCGGTATCAACGATTGCGCCCACGTACGCGCTGTACATTCCAGCGCCGCCCATCGACGAATAGCTGAGCTGGTTCATCAGGTCGGCGGTCGTTCCACTGGCCAGTTGCGCCACAAGGGATTGCGCATTGGTGTCGTCGAGCACCATGCCGTCTGTGTGCTGCGTGAGGCAAGGGGCTTGCTGGTCAGTGGGCTTATCGAAGCACTGCTGATCGAGCCGGATACCCAGGGACCTTGCCGACAGCTCAGCGCGCTCCTTGAGAGTTTTGGGGTCGGTCTGGCTGGTTTCGCGGACCTGGGCCAGATAGGATTCAAGACGCATCCGGTCCCAGCTCGCCGCCTGAAGGTCCTGGGTGGCGCGGACAAACGCGCCGGGCCGGTCGTGAACGGCCTTGCGCAGCGTGGTGAAATCGCCTCCGGTTTCGGGAGCGAGAAAGACGAGCGCCTGCTGTGCCTCCTGCGGAACAGTTACGAAGATGCCCTCGTCGCGTGCCTCGTGGGTCCATGTCTCCACGCGGGTAAACCAGTCCAGCGGCGGCGGGTTTGTGGCTCCGCGCAGGAATGCGACAACCAGAACAAAGTGGGTCGATTGGCTGGACGGCAAGTCGGGATGGATCCAGAGCCGATCGCCCGGCATCAGGTTCGGGGTCTGGCTGATGGGAAGCGTCACGTCGCCGCGCTTGACGTGGACATCCACTTTGGGTCCGGTGAGATCGAAGGCGGGGCCATCGGCAGATAGAGGCACAGACAGGCAGAGGACCCACAGCAAAAGCAGCGGCAAACTACGACGCATGGACCCATTTTACGAGGATTGCTAACCGAGCGCCAACGGACCGCAGCACGCCTGCGGCGTAAAAAGCGGAATTTAGGCGAATACAGCGCATAAAAGCCAGGAATTTTCCCGGTGACCAATGAGTACAGGTTCGTATACACTACCGTGGGGTTAGTTTCAGCCGAATAAGTAAAGCCTTTCCCGGTCAGGCGGAGTTTTTCAAAAAAGCACAATCGGATTCAGGACTTCGGTGGAGTAGGGGGAGCCGGAGTCATCGCGTTAACAACAGGAAAAAAGCCTCGGGCGGCAATGTTTATTACTGGGGTCAGTTGCCCGTGGCGCGTAGCGCACCGTTGACTGGACCTCGCCGCCAGACGGGTCCGGCGGCCGCTACTCATCGCGAAGTTGGATTTGCGGTATACGGAGAAGAAAGAATGAAATCGACAAGAGCTGCGCAAGCCGCCGTAGATGTGGGCAATCTAAGTATTCCGGACGCTGAAGAGATCATTGAAGAGGCACTTACAGAGCTCTCCTACTCGCAGGATCCGGGGCTGGTCCGCGCGCTGCGCTTCCTCGCTCCCGCCGGTTACCAGGTGATTGTAGAACTTTGCAGCGAGAACGGGCGCAGCAAGCGCCGCAATGCATCTGCCGAGACATGGTCGCCTGAGGAAGACGAGGTCCGGATCTACTTCGAACGCGTCGACGGCGAAGATTCCCCTGCGCGCGCTGTGCGCACGGCAACGCGGCCCGGTGCGGACCACGCATTCGACGAGGACGACATCCAGGAAGCGCTTATGCCTGCGGACATGGACGCGCGCGTGAAGGAACTGTGCAGCGCGCTCGCGGAGGCGGAACGTGGAGGGCACGCGTTCATCGCGCTGAAGTGGTTCCGCGATTCATTCCTTCCCCGCAAGGCTTACCGCTGGAATCAGAACCCGGAGTCGCGCCAGTCAGTGCTGGCCGAGGCCATTCAGCGCGGCGTGGTGCTCACGAGCAAGATCGCCAATCCAAAGACGCCGGCCTATCCTACGACAACCATCCGCCTGAATCGCGCCGAGGCGGGCATACCCGAAGAGGCGCAGCGCTTCCATCCTGTCGCAGTCCACGGCGACACGCTGTCAGCCGTGCTGGAAGAGGAACGAGGCGTTCTGTGAGCTGCTACTTTCTCGAGGCCACCGCATTCGCGAAATTGTTTGTTCGCGAACCGGGCACGGATGCGCTGATCCGGCTGATGGAGACGGTCGAGGACAATCGGAAACTCATCGCCGCGTCCACGCCGCTCGAGGTGTATGCGGCCATCCGCCGGCGTGAGCGGGCTGGAGGAATCAGCCGCGACGATGCGTCCGCGGCCCTCGAAATTCTGCGCCTTGAGGCTGCCCGCACAGTGCAGGAGCCGCTGAATCCGGCGGTGCTCGAGTGCGCGCGCCAGTTGCTCGACCGGACCAGCCTCCGCTGGCCCGATGCGCTGCAGCTGAGCGCCGCCCTGGTTGCGCGCGACATGTTCCAGGGCACGGAGATCATCTTCGTGTCGGCTTCGAAAGCGCTGCTTGATGCTGCGCGGGTGGAGGGCCTGCCGGTTGTGAATCCCACGACAGAGCCGGAGCTCGTCAAGGAAAAGGAAGCAGAGCCGGTTTAGGGCTGTTCTATTGATGCGGAAATATTGAACCTTGCAGGCGCGCTTCAGGCGGCTTGGACTCGTTCTATGGCCAACCGGAGACCCATTGCTTTGAGGATTGCCGAGAGACTCTTCAATTCAGGATTGCCTTCGCTCGATAGCGTGCGATAGAGCTGAGTGGGATTGAGTTCGGCTTTCTCGGCGATGGTCTGCACGCCTCCGAAAGCCTTCGCCAATTGGCGGAGGGCGATGAGAAGTTCGGCCTGGTCGCCGTCGGCGAGGATGGCATTGAGCAGATCGACGGCGTACTGGGGGTCATCGCGGAACGTCTCGGCCATGGCCTCATCGTGGGATCTGTCTCTCATAATGCAGACCTCTTTTGCCAATCTCTCCAGTATTCGCAGGCTCGGATAATGTCGGCGCCCTGACTGGGCTTGCCTCCGCCGCACAACAGGAGGACAAGTTTGTTGTCCCGCAAGCGCGTAGTAGACCCTGTACCCGGGCCCAAAGCCGATTCGCAACTCCCAGACTCCGTCCCGGCAGAATTTGTGGTCTCCGAAGTTGCCGTCTGCCGTGACATAGTTTCGGAGCTCGTACTCTGCCATAATCGTCTATAAACGAAAAAAAATCAAGATGCGTCACGAACCGGTGCGGAACCTGTTCGCCTTCTCGAACTCCTCGCGCAGTCCCGGCGCGCGCAGGTTCTCGCGAACATATTGCAGGCGCTGCTCGAGAGCCAGCAGTACGCGTTCGATGGCATCGGTGTTGGTGAGGGCGATATCGCGCCACATGGAGTAGGGGCTGGCGCCGAGACGCGTCATTTCACGCAGTGCGCGTCCGCCTACGTCCTTGAGCTCCGGCGCGTCTCCGACTTCTTCTTCTAAGAGTGCACTGAGCGCGGTCGCGGTGAACTGCGGCAGATGGCTCACCCAGGCGACCATCTCATCGTGGCGCTCGGGGTCGATGTCGATGGCGCGCGAGCCCACGGAGACGACCAGCTCGCGCCACTCTTTCGCCAGCGCTGCGCCCGTCTGCGAGCGTTGCCATGACGTGTCGTCGGTAAAGAGCCACACTGCGCCGCGGAACAGGTTGGCGTCTCCGAGGGCTGCGCCCCCGCGCTCCTTGCCCGCCATGGGGTGCCCGGGAAGGAATGCGGCCCTGTCCGGAGTGTTAAAGAGGCGTGCGGCGGCCGCGGTGATCTGCCCTTTGGTGCTTCCGACATCTGTGACGAGTTGATGCGGCCCGAGCACGGCGGTGAACTGCTCCATCAGGTCGAGGGTGGCGTAGATGGGGACGGCGATGAGCGTGACCTGTGCGTCGCGGGCTGCTTCGATGGGATCGAAAGCGATGGTGTCGATCGCGCGCATAGCGAGGGCATGGTCGGCGCCGGTCTTGCCCCGGTTCCAGCCGGTGATGGAGCCGGCGTATCCGGCAGCACGAAGAGCGAGGCCGACTGACGTGCCCAGAAGCCCAGTGCCCAGAATGGCGATTCGGTCGATCATTACTTGATTTCAGCCTACCTTCTCTTGAGTGATCACCTATTGGGCAGATGTCGCATCGCTCGTGGGGACCACGTGGATGACCTCCGGCTCGTTCACCGCAGCGTCTTCATCCACCTCCTCCGATTCATCCGGGCTCTTCAGAGCTTTTTTGAAAATGAAATGCAAACCAATCAGCAAGAGCCCGCAAACGGCCATGAAGCCGCCGAAGAAGATTTTTTCGCGGCTCGCAGCTCCAAATTCCTGCAGCAGGGTCTCGGTGAGATCGTTGCGATCGTAGTAGACCAGAACCTGCGCGCCCTTCACGCATCCTGCCGATGTCAGGGCGGTCTTGCACGTATCGCTATCGTCTCTTATTGAGACCCCGTTGATCTGAAACTGATACTCATAAGTGGAGCCTTTGCCGTGATGAACGCGAAAAAGAGTCCCGACTGTGGTGGCTTCCCGCTGCGATACGTCCTTGTAGTAGTTGCCCTTGAGAAGCTGAAAGCAACCGATCGTTATCAGGAGAACTGCCAAAACGAGGGACTTCTGCGACCGAAAGAACATTCAGATCCTCGCTCAGTTCGGGATTCTCGACAAGAATACCGGAGGCCGAGCTCCCGTGTTGGCGATTCGTATGAAATGCTCGCGCCGCAGGCTCTAGCTCCGCGAACGCCGCAAACCCCGCTACATGCTTCGCCCCACCGCCGTCGCAATCAGCCGAAGCTCGCTCATCAGCTTGTCGAACTGATCGGGATAGAGCGTTTGCGCGGCGTCGGATGCGGCTTTGTCCGCGTTCGGGTGCACCTCGACGATGATGCCGTCTGCCCCGGCAGCCACCGCAGCACGCGCGAGAGGAGCCACCATGTCACGCCGGCCGGTGCCGTGCGATGGATCGCCGACAATCGGCAGGTGCGACAGCTTTTTCACCACGGGAATGGCGGAGATGTCCATCGTGTTGCGGGTTGCCGTCTCGTAGGTGCGGATGCCGCGCTCGCAAAGGATCACCTCGTAATTGCCGCCCGAGAGGATGTACTCGCTCGCCAGGAGTAACTCCTCGATCGTCGCGGCGATTCCGCGTTTCAGCAGCACCGGCTTGCGGATCTGGCCCAGTTCGCGCAGCAGGTTGAAGTTCTGCATGTTGCGCGCGCCAACCTGAAAAAGATCGACATACGGGAGCATGACTTCGATCTGCGCGATCTCCATGACTTCTGTGACGACCAGCAGCCCGTGCGCCTCGGCAGCCTCGCGCATCACTTCGAGGCCCGGAATGCCGAGGCCCTGGAAGGCGTACGGCGACGACCGCGGCTTGAATGCTCCTCCGCGCAGGAATGTGCCGCCCGCGCCTTTCACGCGGCGCGCGGTTTCGAACATCTGCTCGCGCGTTTCGATCGAGCATGGGCCGCCCATCGCGACCACCTGCTTGCTGCCTACGGTGACGCCGTTGCGGAACTGGACCACGGTTCCTTCCGGACGGAAACTGCGCCCGGCCAGCTTGTAAGGCGAGCTGATGCGGTGCACGTGCATCACGCCGGGCATGATTTCGAACTTGCTGAGGTCGAGTGTGGCGGTCTGCCCGACGGCGGCGAGGATGGTCTGCATCTCGCCGGTGGTGCGGTGCACTTCGACGCCCGATTCCACGAGCGCGTCGATGACCGCGTCAATCTGTTCTTCGGTGGCCTTTTCCTGCATGGCGACGATCATTGGTTTTTCCCTGTCTCAGGCGTATCAACGCCGGTGCCTTGGCCCTGGGAAGCTTCCCGGGCGTGTCTCTCCGAGGCCAACTCGTTGCGTTGCAGCGCGCGCATGACGTCAATGATGCGCTCGTAGATATGCGTCAGCTCGATATCCGGCAGCGGCCCCTTATTCGCGGCGCGCACGTTGGCGTAGATCACTTTTTCGCGCGTGGGCTCGTACACGGGCAGTGACGTGGCCGCCTTGAGGTGGCCGATCATCTGCGCGGCCCGGGCCCGCTCGCTCAACAGCTCCACGAGCTGGCGGTCCAGGTCATCGATGCGTATTCGCAATTCTTCGATCGTCATTGCAGCCTCACAGTTCGAGCTATTAGCCATTAGCTTTCAGCTGTCAGCTCATTCGTCGCGGTGCGATTCTCGTCGGCCGAACTCAGGCGATGAGCAGCCAATAGCTGAGAGCTAATAGCTGAAAGCTGCTTTTTCTACCGGGCCAGCGCCGACTCGGGTTGGCGCAGGCCCCTGATAAATCGGGCCACCTCGCCGGGCGCCGTCTCGGGAGAAGATCGCTCGATCAACTCCACGATCGCGCTGCCAATCACCGCGGCATCAGCAAACTCCGCTACCTGCGCCACATGCTGCGCGCTCGAGATGCCGAAACCCACGGCCACCGGCAGCTCGCTCCATCGGCGAATGCGTGCGACGAGTTCGGCGGCATCGGCGGTCATGCTCTTCTGCTTGCCCGTGATGCCGGTGCGCGAGACGGCGTAGATGAACCCGCGCGAATGGGCGGCAATCTCTTCGAGGCGCGCATCGGGACTGGTGGGCGCGGCGAGAAACACCGGCGCGAGCCCGGCTCGATCCATCTCCGCGAGATACTCGCGTGCTTCTTCTACGATCATGTCCGTCACGAGCACGCCGTCTGCGCCTGCGGTCTTCGCATCGTCGGCGAATTTCGCCAGGCCGTAGCGCAAAACAGGATTGAAGTAGGTGAACAGGATGAGGCCGCACGCAGGGCGAGCGGCGCGAATCTCGCGTGCGATGCGGAGAACATCCTTGAGCCTGGTATGGCGCGCAACAGCCCGCTCGCTGGCGCGTTGAATTACGGGCCCGTCCGCCAGCGGATCCGAAAACGGCACGCCGAGCTCGATGACATCCGCGCCCGCGTCAATCGCGGCCAGCGCGATCTCGCGCGAGGCATCGAGCGACGGGTCGCCGGTGGTGAGATACGCCACAATCCCCGGCTTGTTTTCAAAACGAATCGGCATCGCGGTCTACGCCCCCTGCAGATGCAGCTCCTGGGCGATGATGCCCATGTCCTTGTCGCCGCGTCCTGAGAGGTTCACTACCAGTATGTCACGCGCTGACATCGCGGGGGCCATCCGCAGGCACTCGGCAACCGCGTGCGCGCTTTCGAGCGCCGGCAGAATTCCCTCCATGCGCGCGAGCTTCACGACTGCCTCCAGAGCGGCCGCATCATCCTGCACGGTGTATTCCGCGCGGCCCGTGTCGTGCAACATTGCGTGCTCCGGCCCGATGGATGCGTAGTCGAGCCCCGCGGAGACGGAGTGCGTCTGCGCGATCTGGCCGTCTTCATCCTGCAGCACATAGCTGAACGTCCCCTGCAGCACGCCCGGCGCGCCGCCTGCGAATCGCGCCGCGTGCTCGCCCAGCGCGGTCCCTCGCCCGCCCGCCTCGACGCCGATGAGCCGGACATTGCGATCGTTGAGGAACTCGTAGAACGCGCCGATGGCGTTCGAGCCTCCGCCGACGCAGGCGATCACGGCGTTCGGCAGGCGGCCTTCCTTCTCGAGGATCTGCTGCTTCATTTCGCGGCTGATGCAGCGGTGAAAGTCGCGCACCATGCCCGGGTAGGGATGCGCCCCAAGGGCGGAGCCCAATAAATAATGAGTAGTCCGCACGTTCGTGGTCCAGTCGCGCATGGCCTCGCTGATCGCGTCTTTCAGCGTCTTCGAGCCCGACGAGACCCCGCGCACCTCCGCGCCAAGCAGCCTCATGCGCAAGACGTTGAGCTCCTGGCGCACCATGTCCACGTCGCCCATGTACACGACGCATTCGAGGCCGAGCCGCGCGCACACTGTTGCCGTGGCCACGCCGTGCTGGCCCGCTCCGGTTTCGGCGATGACGCGCTTCTTGCCCATGCGCACGGCCAGAAGTCCCTGGCCGAGTGCGTTATTGATCTTGTGCGCGCCGGTGTGGAGCAGGTCTTCGCGCTTGAGATAAATCTTCGCGCCGCCAAGTTCCTCGGTCAGGCGCTTCGCGAAGTAGAGAGGCGTGGGACGGCCCGCAAAGTCGCGCAGCAAAACGTCGAGCTCGGCCTGGAACGCGGCATCGGCTTTGGCGGCCTCGTATTCGCGCTCGAGTTCGAGCAGCGCGGCCATCAAGGTCTCAGGCACGTAGCGGCCGCCGTAGATACCGAACCGGCCGGGCCGCGACTCGGAGGGCGCGGAAGGAAGGATGACGGATGACATGGATGAAGCCTCCTCACTTTGATCGCAAGGGAACTTAGTTTTCAGTTTAACAAGGTACGAGATCCAAGCCGTACGATTGCACCGGATGTGGATGCCTTAAAGGGAAACGAACATGCCGTCTGAATTCATCGGGTCACGGGTAAAAGTGCACACGTTCGCGTCGTATTTGGGTGCCTGATGTCCGAGTCGGTCAGGCTACCTGCGAAGCCGCTTGCGCATGAGCGAGCGAGCTGCCGAGTCGCCATCACGTTTCCATTCGACCGAAAGCACGGTGATGTCGTCCTGTTGCCCGAACTCCTGCGCTGCATTGGCGAGAGAAGCAGCCGTCGCAGGCCGATCGAGCAGCAGTTCGTTCACCTTTTCGAATCCGAAGAGCTGGCCGTGCTGGTTCTGAGCCTCCACGACGCCGTCGGTGATGAGAAACAGGGAATCCCCGCTTCCCATCTGCCATTCGGCGACCGGGAACTCCGAATCCCGCAGGACCCCTAGCGGCAGCGCGCCTTCGATGGGAACGTTGCGCCCGTTGAGATATGGCGGCAAGTGCCCGGCGTTCGCGGAGGTGACGCGGCCCAGCGGATCGATACGCAGCGCGAGGCATGTGGCATTGGCGCGATCGAGCAGGTCATCGTTGAGAAGCTTGAGGATCCGTGCCGGATCGGTGGTGAACTCCGCGGCGGTTCGAATGGCGCCGACAATCAGCGATGCCATCATGCCGGCGTGCAAGCCCTTGCCCTCGACGTCGCCAACCACGATCAGGGTGCTGCCGTCGGCCGTGTCCGGGAGCACCTGGAAAAAGTCCCCGCCCACTTCGCGCGCGGGGCGGTACTCGGTCCGGATTGCGAGTCCGGGCGTGCGGGGAAGGCACTCGGGGATGAGGTACTGCTGCACCGACCGCGCGGCGGCAAACTCGCTCGCATATCGCTCCTCTTCAGTGCGCGAGCGCGTGAAGCGGCGAATGAGGATGGCCATGACCGCGGCGAGGAACAACAAATCGCCGGCCTGGATGAGAGTGATGGGGAACGGCCGCTGAATCAGGGCCACCTGGAAGCTCCATCTGCGTTGCCAATCGAGCACGAAGGTGATGACCGCAAGCCGCTGGACCATGACGGCGGTGCTCTGGAGCAGGACGGGGACAAACAGGACACGCGCATCGAGGTAGTTGTGCCACGCGCGCGCGGCGAGCAGGCAGAGGATCCAGATATGGAGCGGGAGGATCAGCAGAGAGGTCCACAGGCTCCATCGAAGCACGCCAATGCTGGCTCCGGTGTCCATTGGCCCGGTGCAAAGCGGAAGAAGCAAACTGGCAAGCACAAACCAGTAAGTGAGATTGCGCCGGGGCCTGAACAGGGAGGTGAAGAAAGCGAGCTGGGCAAGGCTGATGCCGGAGACGACCAGCAGGTCGCGCAACTGGTTTGCGAGCCACACTGGCCACACAGTGAATCGATAGGAGTACCAGATCCACCCTGCCGCCGCGGAACAGGCAACGATCGCCGCGAACCAGAGGTATTCCCGCTCCGAACGGCGAAAGAGGAAGAGGCAGATTGCGACGAGCGCCCCGAGAGATTGCAACAAAGCGGTAAGAAAAACTCCGGAATCCTCCCAGTGCTGGGCGGCGATGGCAAGGTCATATTGCCGCGCCGCGGACCGGGAGTCGCCGATGAGAGCCCCCGGTTCGGAGGGGCCGCCGCCGAAGTAGCGCGACCAGGCCGGCCATTGCCAGACGCGAATGGCAATGGTCAGGTCGCGCGAGCTCGTTGCGGCAGCCGGAATGGGAAAAAGCTGCGGGGCGTGCGCGGAGTAGGCCCTGGGATGCGGAGGCATCTTGCCGAACCGCGCCGCCAATTGGCCGTTGGCGTAGATCTCGTAGCTGGTGAAGATGTGCGGCAGCACCAGCGACGCGTCACCCCCCGCGGCGGGAAGCGTGACGTGAAAGCGATACCATCCCATGCCGCTGTAGCGGTAGAACCCCTGCGTAGACCAGTCGCGGTCGGACCGCAGGAGCGACCAGCCCGAATCGTCGAATTGGGGGAGCGCCCACTGCGGGTTATCGCCGGCGTGAAACCGCCAGGGCCCTTCCAGCGACAGCACCCACGGCGGACCTTGCGGCGGTCCAAAACTCTGCGCGCGCAAAGAACAGCACCAACCGGCCAGGATCACGATGCACAGCAGGATTCGCATTCTCATGGAAGCACCGCGGCCATCGTACGGCGCATCGGGATTGTGGTCGGTAATCCAGATCACAATTGAACTGCGCGAAGACGCGATTGATCGAGGGTGCTTCGCCGGCCCGTGAGCGCAGGCCGGCGAAGCGGGCGGCGCGGTCTCGCTCGTGCCGCGCCGCCCATGCGGGCGAGACCTCTACTGGTTGAGAGTGAAGACCACGTTGATGGTCGTCTCCACTTCGACCGGGTTTCCATCGAGCAGGTAGGGGCGGTAGCGCCATTGGCTGACGGCGTCCAGTGCGGCCTGCTGAAACATGGGCGGGCCGCTGAGAACCCGCAGGTTTTCGATCGTTCCGGATTTCGAGATGATGGCCTGCAGCACGATGGTGCCCTGCATGCGCGCGGAGACGGCGATGGGCGGATAGCGCGGTGCGATCCGCTGAATCAGCATTCCATTGGCAACGCCGGTGGAGATGTGCTGCGGGCCAACGGGGGCGGCGCGGACGATAGCAGGCGTGGAGCGAGTTGAATGGCCGAATGGATCGCCGCCGGGGATGCCGTTTCCATCATCCATGCTGAGCGTTTGATTCCCGGGCGGGCCTTCGACTCCGCCGGGCTTCGGAATCAAGGTTGGAATCCGCGTTGGCATTGTGAGGCCGAGGTCGGTGAATTCGCGAACGCCGTGAAAGGCCTGCGTTGTGCGCTGCACAGGTGGCGGTGTCGCGGGCGGCGGCGGTGGCGCAACAAGCAGAATGTTCACCCAATGGTGGGGCAGTGCATCAGGGTAGATGAGCGGAATCAGGATGAGCGTCGCCAGGATGGAGGAGTTGAGAAAGAACACGGCCACGCCCCACCTGCGGCTGCGCGTGTGAATCTTGCCGGCCGATTCAAATGTGGAATCTTCAAACATGATCGCCTCCCAGATGTCCGGATCCTGCGATCCGAGTTCAGCTGCGCCGCGGGGAGGCGAGTTTCCGCGCGCGCAGGCAGGCTCATCCGCCCGGCGCCGCACCCGCGGCGCGATGGGCGAAGGGCTGGCTTGCGGCGCACCGTCGAATCTGCATTGACGGCATACCGGCAACTTCGCGCTTCCTCATCGGTACCACTGTGCTCTGTGTAGACACCGCGCGCATGAGAACTGTTCCCGGGTAGAGAAAGAATCTTCCAGCTTCTGGCCCGGATTCATCGCGCGAGCGAAAGAATGGTGGCGCGAATCGCTCGATGCGTGCGATAAACTCCTGAGCATCGACCGGAAATCCGGCGGAGCCCTAATGAAATTGGTTCGTTTGCTTGTTTTTGTTTTAGCCGCAATCCACATCTCAGGCGCACAGCAGGCGAGGCCGGATTCCGCGGCCACCCTTAGCTACATTCACGCGGCCTGGGATACGCTGACACGCTCGATGACCGACTGCCACTCGCTGGTGGACATCAAGGTCACGACCAAACCGATCCTCTATCTGCCCGCGGGCATGAGCGCGCCGGCCGCCGTGAACGACCTGACGGCAAAGTGCCACGTGCAGGTCGCCTGGCTGCCGCGCAAGATCGACAAGCTCGGCGACGTGACGCCGAAGGACCTGCACGACGAAGGGCTGCTCTACTTGCCGGAGGCTTACGTTGTGCCGGGCGGCCGCTTCAACGAGATGTACGGCTGGGACAGTTTTTTCATTCTACTCGGCCTCGAAGCGGACCACCACGAAGCGCTCGCGAAAGACATGGTGGACAACTTCCTGTTCGAGATCGAGAACTACGGCGGCGTGCTGAATGCGAACCGGACATACTACCTGACGCGTTCGCAACCGCCGTTCCTGACATCGATGATTCGCGCGGTGTACGAGAATCCGGCGAGCTTTCCCGAAACGCCCGATGGAAGACGAGCCGCGCATACGTGGCTCGAGCGTGCGTATGCGCTGGCGGGCAAGGACTACTCGACGTGGACCCGTCCGGAGCATCGCGCCGGAACGACGGGGCTCGCGCGCTACTTCGATTTCGGCACGGGGCCCGTGCCGGAGATGGCCGACGACTCAAGCTACTACTCCGATATCATCCGGTGGATCCTCGCGCATCCCCACGCGGGCGGCGAAGCTTACCTGGTGAAAGGATCCGAGCGTCCTGATGCCGCCGAGGTGGCGCGGCTCAAGCAGACGAGCTGCGACGTGGAAGCGAGCGCCGTGTGCATGCGGGCATGGGCGGGAGGATTCCGCCTGTCGCGCGACTTCTACGTGGGCGACCGCGCGATGCGCGAGTCCGGGTTCGATTCCAGCAACCGGTTCGGGCTGTTCTCCGGCGAGACGCACCACTTCGCACCGGTGTGCCTCAACAGCCTGCTCTACCGCTACGAGCGCGACATGGAACACATCGCGCACCTGCTCGGCATGCCGAAGGACGCGGCGCAGTGGGACCGCAAAGCGAAGGCGCGGTATGCGGCGATTCAGCGCTACCTGTGGCGGCCTCGCGAAGGCGTCTTCGCCGACTGGGATTTCATGCGCTCGCGCCCGAACGACTACGCGTATATCAGTTCGTTCTATCCGCTGTGGGCGGGCGTCGCGACACGCGAAGAGGCGAAGCAGGTGGAAGCAAAGCTGGGACTGTTCGAGCGGGCGGGCGGCCTGTCGATGTCGAACAGCAACACCGGCCAGCAGTGGGACGAGCCGTTCGGCTGGGCTCCGACAAACTGGATCGCGGTGGCGGGGCTGGAGTCGATGGGATTCCACAACGATGCAGCTCGCATTGCAAAGAAGTTCGACGCGACCGTGGACGCGGGATTCGCCGAGGAGGGAACGATCCGCGAGAAGTACAACGTGGTCTCGGCCAATGCCGACGTAAAAGTAGCGACCGGCTATAAGCAGAACCAGATCGGCTTCGGATGGACCAACGCGGTTTATCTGAGGATGAAGGGGATTGCGGGAGAGGAGCGGGCGGTGACGGCGAGCACTGGAATCAACTTACTCACCTTTCTAAACTCCAAAACACGAAGGGCGCTCCCGACCAGAGCGCCCTTCGTATTTACGAGTGTTGATTACTCGGGCAACTGCTTCGTTCCCGTCACCGTGAACGATCCCGCCACCGTCGTCGCTCCGGTATTCGGCTGGCCGCCGCCGACCGACACGTTATACTTGCCGCCCGGAATCTCGATCACCGCAGCTTCCGTGACCATGCTCAGGTCGCGCAGCTTGAGCTCGAAGTGGACCTTCTGGCTCGCGCCGGCCTCAAGGTGCACACGCTTGAATGCGCGCAGCGCACGTAGCGGAGCACCTTTCACGTCAGGGAAGCTCAGGTAAAGCTGCGCCACTTCGTCGCCGGCAACCTTGCCTGTATTGGTTACAGTGACATCGGCGCTCACCGGCTCACCCGCAGCCACCGCCGCCTTGGGCAGCGTCAGGTCCGAATACGAGAACGTCGTGTAGCTGAGCCCGTAGCCAAACGGGTAAAGCGGCTTGCCCGTGAAGTACCGGTAAGTGCGGTTCGCCATGAAGTAGTTTTCAAACGGCGGAAGCTGGCTGACGCTCGTGTAGAACGTCACCGGCAACCGCCCGGAGGGGTCGTTCTTTCCGCTCAGCGTCTGCGCCACGGCGTTGCCGCCCTCTTCGCCGGGATACCACGCGTCGAGGATAGCGTTGGCGTGCTGGTTGGCCCAGTTCACTGAAAGCGCGCTGCCGTTGGTGAGCACCACGACGAGCGGCTTGCCGGTTGCGCTCAGCGCTTCGAGCAGGTCCTGTTCGGGCTTGGGCAGATCGAGGCTGGTGCGGTCGCCGCCCTTGAAGCCCGGCTCGCTCACGTCCATCTCCTCGCCTTCAAGTCGGCTGGTGATGCCCACTACCGCGACAACGACGTCGGCGTTCTTCGCCGCATCGACAGCCTCGGGCGAGGGCGCGGTGTCGTACTTCGACCAGATGAGCTTCGCCACAGGCTGCTGCTTTTCAGGCGGGCCGTAGATGGCTTCGAGCGCGTAGGCCTGGCCTTTGACCAGCTTGATCCGGCCCATGCGCTGCTCGGGCTCGTCCGCCTGGTAGTTCATGGCCATGGCCTTGCCGTCGAGGGTCAGGCGGAAGAAGCCGTTGGCTTCCATGCCGATCTGGTACTCGCCGGAGTCTGGCGCAGTGAAGGTGCCGGTCCAGCGAATCATCAGTGGGCTCGCGTTGGCAGCCTCTGAGGGCAGGGCCTTCGCAGACGCATCAATCGCGGGTTCGGAACGCGTGAGCAGAATCTTGGGCTGCCCGCCGCCAAAGGGAAGGCCGGACATGTACATCGCATTCACGCCGGGCTTGCCGTTGTTTGTGACCAGGTCTGCCGGAACGGCGTCGCCGTGGCCGCCGAGGAAGGACGTGCCGGCAACATACTTGATGTCCGCCCCGGAGAATTCGTTCTTGATGCCGTCAAGAATGGAGACGGTGTGATTAGGCCGGCCGTTGTAGTTGCCGAGCAGAACAGCGGTCTGGTCGGCGAGCGGGCCGATGACGGCGATCTTCACGCCGCTCGTCTTGAGCGGCAGCGTTCCGTCGTTCTTGAGCAGCACCAGGGACTCATTCGCCAGCTTGAGAGCCGTCGCGCGATGTTCCGCCGAGTCGAGCTCCTTCGGGTCGATCTTGGAGTAGGGGTCCATCTCCGGCGGGTCGAACATGCCGAGCCGCATGCGCGCGGTGTAGAGCCGCACGAGCGCGACATCGATGTCGCTCTCCTTCAGGTAGCCTATCTTCACAGCGTCGAGATAGGGCTTGTAGTCGTGGTCGTCCTTCACCACGCCGAAATCGACGCACTCGTTGTCCATGCCCCGCTTAAGCGAGATGGCCGATCCGGCGGGCTGGTTGGGCGTGTAGTTGTGGTTCTCGTAGATGTCGGTCACCGCGCCGCAGTCCGAGACGACGTATCCTTTGAAGTTCCAGTGGCCGCGAAGCTGATCCTCGAGCAGGAACGGGCTTGCGCAGGCGGGATCGTTGTTGACCGAGTTGTACGCGCACATGATCGACCCGGCCTTGCCCTCGGTGATGGCGGCGCGGAAGGCGGGCAGGTACGTGTCCAGCTCGTCGTGCTTGTCGATGACAACATCGATGCGGTGGCGGTCGGGCTCTGGTCCGGAGTGCACGGCGTAGTGCTTGGGCGTCGAAATGGCGCGGTAGTAGTGCGGGTCGTCGCCCTGCATTCCGGTCACGTAGGCCACGGCCATGCGGCCCGTCAGGTACGGATCCTCGCCGTACGTCTCCTGGCCGCGGCCCCAGCGCGGATCGCGGAAGATGTTGATGTTCGGCGCCCAGAAATCGAGGCCTTGAAAAATATTGCTGAAGCCGCCGTTCTGCTTCATGAACTCCTGGTGCTTGATGCGGCCTTCGACGCCGATCTGCGAGGCCATCTGGTGGATCGTGTCGGGGTCGAATGTGGCTGCGAGGCCGATGGGCTCGGGGTACTCGGTGACGCCCTGGGTCGCCACGCCGTGGAGAGCTTCGCTCCACCAGTCGTAGGAGGGGATGTTCAGGCGCGGGACGGCGCGGGAGTAGTTGGTCAGCTGGCTCGCCTTCTCCTGCAGGGTCAGGCGCTTCACCAGGTCGGCGGCGCGAACCTCGGGTGCAAGCTTCGTGTTCAGGTACGCGGGCTGGCCGGATTCATTCGAGGCCGGCTTTGCGGTCTCCTGGGCTGCGGCGCAGGCGATCAGGCCGCAGCAGGCGAAGGCGGCAGCGGCGAAGCGAATAGAAAGCGTTCTCATTCTTTCTCCAGGGAGGCGGGCCGAATAAACGGCGCTGAATTTGTTGGCGACGAGGAATGGCTGAACCGGACTCCGGAAGCCAACGCTAATGCGTGTGGCGAACGACTGTCAAGCAGGTGCAATGGTTGTAGCGCGCTCTAAAAAATCGGTTTATTGAAACACGGGGAACAGGAACAGGGGGACAAAGTAAACACACCGCGTGCGCGTCAGAGGTAGGGCGGATACTCCGGGTAGCGCGGCGGAGGCGGTGGTGGCGGATAAGGCGGCTGCGGGTAGACGTACCAGGGTTCCGGCGCTGTGACGGCCCAGATGAGCGCCGCGATCCATCCAATGCCCGTCCAGCCGAAGAACAGGTTGAGCATCACGATCCCGAATCGGCTGTCGAGATGCCTTCCGCTGGCGATGATGGTGGGCAGGAAGTAGAGGCCGAGGAAACAGAGAAATCCGCAATGGAACATCGTTCACCTCTGCTCACGAAATAGGGCGCTCACCGGGCAAGGCCGGGCGTTCTGGGTCCGGTCACGGGGGCAGAATCCTGGTCTGGAAGAAATACGGTGTAACCTTGCCGGAAGTTCCGCGTAAGAGAAGGTGTGAGGCGCGAAAGACGATGGGCGCTCAAGCGGAGATCGGGCTGAAGATGGAAACGCAGGCCGACGAAGCCGGGGAGATGCTGGCATTCCGCGACGGAGGCGAAGAGGCCTTCGAGGCGCTGTTCCGGCGGCATCAGCGGCCCGTGTACGGATGGATTCTGCGCATCGTCCGCGACGCGGGAGCCGCCGAGGACCTGACCATCGAGACGTTCTTCCGCATTCACCGGGCGCGCGAGCGCTTCGATCCGGCGCGAGGATTTGAGCCGTGGGCGCGGCGCATCGCCACCCATGCGGCCCTGGACTGGCTGCGCAGGCAGAGGCCGGAAAACATGGCTCCGGCGGAGTGGCTCAACGTTGTACCCGCTCGGAACGCTGGTGATCCGGCGATGTCGGCGGAGGTCCGGCTAAAGGTTGCGCAGGCCGTTCTGCGGCTGCCGGCAAACCTCCGTGCGGCGGCACTGCTATCGCTCATCGAGGAGCAGCCGCATCGGGAGATCGCCGCGGCGCTTGGGATTTCGGTTGCGGCAGTGAAGCTGCGCGTATTTCGCGCTATGCGCAGGTTGAGAAGCGATCTGGAGAGACAGGGGATGAAGCCATGAAAAGACAGGGACCAGGCACCAGCCACCCCACCGAGCACAAATCGCTCGTCGGGGGCCCCGGCAGGGATCAGGGATCAGACCGCATGACGCGATTGTTGCGCGAAGCAAGCCCGCCCGTCGGCGATAACCCGGAGCTGCGTCGCGATCTGTGGCCGGACATGCAGCAGAGGCTGCAGGCGGAAAGACTCCGCGACAGCGAGCGCGCCGGATCGGCCGGAACGCAGCGCCAACCGATGTTTGCAGCGGTGCCGTGGTTCGACTGGGCCCTCGCAGGAGCCTTGGTGCTCTTTGCTGTGGTTTCTCCGGTCTCGATTCCAGTGCTCCTCTATTACCTCTAACGCGCGGACCTTCCGCAAGCGCGGACACGTTCCGCAGAAAGGAATTCGCCATGACTACGCATCCTTATCTTCGCGCTTATCTCGCAGGAGTTCTCGTTCCCACCCTGATCCTTCCGCTCGGGCTTGTGGCATTCGTCGTGGTGAGGCTGTGCCTGGCGGCGCCCTTCCCCGTCGAGCGCGCGGCGGTGTTTCCTCTGGCGCTCATCCCGGCGGTATGGGGACTGTGGAACGTCCTCTGGCTCGGAACCCGTCCAGCCACTCATCTCTCCGTTGGCGCGCACGGGGCGGTGCTCCCGTTGCTGCTGCTGCCGGCAGGAACGCTGATCGCGACGCAACTGGGCGTGCTCGAACTGGGCGCAACCCACGTCACGTGGTTCCAGGCTATCCACGTGCCCTACGCGTTGATCGCGGCGGCCTTCGCCGCGGTGCTCGCGATGTATTACCTGGTGTGGAAGTACATCGTGGGCTTCGTGAACCGCACGCTCGATGTGGCGTAGCGCGGATATCCGCGCCACGAATTTGCCCGGGCACCGAGCCCGGGCGTTTTCTTGTGCAAAATGCTCCGCGCTACCTCACCGGGCCGGAGCCTATATCGCCCATCATCGCGCGAATGACCACAAGCACAGTCACCGTGACCGCCGCCCAGATGCAAGTCCAGAACCCGATCCGGCTGAACGGGATGAAAAGCGTGCTGTGCTTGCCTGCGAAGTTGAGCCCGAGCTGGTCGGGCAGCACCGCGCGCACCGCGGCGGCGATCAAAAAGCCCCCGGCCCATGCGATGGCGATACGAAATCCAAGCTGCAAGGTCTGCTGCATCAGGTTAAGCGGCATGGCAGAGCGATTCCCCTCCTGATTTTTCCCCCGGCTCACCTCCGTTTCGATGCACGCGGGTCAGGCGGCGCAACCGGCGCCAAACTTTACCGATATCCGGCCGAACGATACAATCGAGAGAGTACGCCGACGTAGCTCAGTTGGTAGAGCAGCTGATTCGTAATCAGCAGGTCATCGGTTCAAGTCCGATCGTCGGCTCCA
>Ga0126381_100000090_pt1 | contig 104498 bp, 88 predicted proteins | sample PanSoiMetPlot_28_FD_96465 | JGI IMG/M metagenome (GOLD analysis project Ga0126381, IMG submission 96465) | Tropical forest soil microbial communities from Panama - MetaG Plot_28 | ecosystem: Environmental > Terrestrial > Soil > Tropical forest > Bulk soil | place: Panama | collected 2016-02-17 | reverse complement strand
GTTCGCGTTCGACGCGCAGCCTGAACTTCAATTTGAGTGGTAGTCATAGGGGTCTCCAGTCGACTGGGGGCTTGTGGCCGGTCGACGGCTCCATGGCGAATAGGATGCGACGGCACGATGTCTGCCGTGCGCCCAAAGCCTGGCGGTCCGCAGTTTGCGTTTACTGTGCTGCTCCCCCGTAGCGTCGCATTTTGTTGCTCCGCACAAACGGACAATGGATGTTCAGACCCGGCAAATCCAATCGTAGTTTCTTATGGTTACGATCGATTTGGCGGATGAGTCGAGTGTAAATGATGCACTGCAAACTAAATCGATGCGGCGAATTCTTCATTTCGTGGAGAAGACCGCCCCGCTGCGGCATAACGTCTTTCGGTCTCGCGTTGCCCGAGCTCATGCGGATACTCCTCTTGGTGCAGCAGCAAGCGATCTTGCATTGCAATAGTGCAGCCCCACACGAGCAACTCGCGAGCTGAATCTGGCAACTCTATGTTAATGAATAAATTTACGTCCGCCGCAGCTATGGCATAGCGTTTGCAATGTAGGCGCATCGCGGTTGGTGGGGCTCCTTATCAGGGCTGATTCGATCGACACTCTCGCCAGACTCGCCGGAGCGCTGTGGTTATTCGCCTCGTTCAGGATTGGACGAGGCCTGGGTTGGCAGCGCGTTCGCAACCGTGTTGCCCGCTTGGCGCCCACAGCGCGACGCGCGAGGCCACTGCACCGGCCAAGGTTGTCCAGCGCTTTTCGAAAGAGCGCTCTCGCCTGGGCAGACCCTCTGCTGGCGGTGCTATGGATTTGCCTGTTGCTGTTTGTGGTGGGCTACCTCGCCTACCGCGGCGAAGCTTTGCTTGCCGAGCTCGACAGTCTCGATCTGGTAACGGTCTACTCGCTGGAGCCTTAAGCCACGGCGCGCAATGCCACCCAGAGCGCTCATTGCAACGCCAGCGCAACGCGGGTTCCCTGATCTATGGCTCGCTTGGCGTCGAGCTCGAGCGCAATATCGGCGCCCCCAATGAGCGTGAACTCGATGCCCGCACCGTGAAGCGCATCCGTTAATTCGCGCTGGGGCTCCTGCCCTGCGCAGATGACGACGGTATCGACGTCCAGCAACATCTGCTCACCGTCGATGTTGATGTGCAATCCGGCGTCGTCGATCCGTTCGTATTCAACTCCAGCGAGCATCGCGACGCCTCGACGCTTGAGCAAGGTCCGGCGGATCCAGCCGGTCGTCTTGGCGAGACCGGCGCCCACCTTGTCGGTTTTTCGCTGCAGCAGCCAGACGCGGCGCTGCGGCGTATCTTCCTTGGCTGCTTTGAGTCCACCGCGATTCGAATAGTCGGTATCGATGCCCCATTCGTCGCGAAAAACTGTAATTGCAGCGTCGGCTGACTCGCCGCTACTCAGGTGACCGTCGGGTGGCGAAGGCGCGGTCAGCAGCTCCGCCACGTCGAATCCGATGCCGCCGGCGCCGATGATCGCCACGCGCTTTCCCGCGATCGAATTGCCGTTGACGATGTCGACATAGCTTGCGACCTTGCGATGATCGATGCCTCCGATCGCTGGACGCCGCGGCACGATGCCGGTCGCAAGGATGACATGATCGAAACCTCGGAGGTCTGCCGCCGTCGCGCGCCGGCCGAGTTGTATTGTCACGCCAAGCTTCGCCAGCCTGACACGGAAGTAACGCAGCGTCTCGGCGAATTCTTCCTTGCCCGGAATGCGGCGCGCCAGGTTGAACTGCCCGCCGATGTCGGCAGCAGCTTCAACTAGCGTCACGGCGTGTCCTCGTTCCGCCGCCGTAGCCGCTGCAGCCATGCCGGCCGGACCGGCGCCGACCACGGCGACTTTCTTTTTGGCGGGAGCTAGATCGAGCTTGAGCTCGGTCTCGCGGCATGCATAGGGATTGACCAAGCACGTCGCAGTCTCCCGCTCGAAGATCTGATCCAGGCACGCCTGATTGCAGCCGATGCAGGTGTTGATCTCCTCGGCGCGGTTCTGCGCTGCCTTGTTAACAAACTCGGGGTCGGCCAGAAACGGCCGCGCCATCGACACCATGTCGGCATCGCCTCGTGCGAGGATTGCTTCGGCGGTGGCGGGATCGTTAATGCGGTTGGTGGTAATGAGCGGAAGGCTGACGGCGCCTTTCAGCCGCCGGGTCACCCAGGTGAACGCCGCACGAGGCACCATGGTTGCGATCGTCGGGATGCGCGCTTCGTGCCAGCCTATGCCGGTGTTGATGATCGTGGCGCCGGCCACCTCGATCGCCTGCGCCAACGCCACGACCTCGTCCCAGTTGCTGCCGCCATCGATGAGATCGAGCATCGACAGGCGGTAGATGATGATGAAATCGCGGCCGACCGCCTCGCGCGTGCGCCTGACGATCTCCACGGGAAAGCGCATGCGGTTCGGCAGTGACCCGCCCCAGTCATCGTCGCGTTGGTTAGTGCGCGGAACGATGAACTGGTTGATGAGGTAGCCTTCCGAACCCATGATCTCCACCCCGTCGTAGCTCGCACGCTGAGCAAGCCGCGCGCAACGGATATACGCAGAGATCGTCCGGCGGACTCCCCACCGAGTCAGCGCGCGGGGACGAAACGGAGTGATCGGCGATTTCAGTGCCGACGGCGCCACCGAAAGAGGATGATAGGCGTAGCGTCCGGCGTGCAGGATCTGCAGCGCTATCTTGCCGCCTGCAGAGTGCACCGCCTCGGTGATTAACCGGTGCTTGGCGAGCTGCCACGAAAAGGAAAGCTGCGACGCTCGCGGCTCGAGGCGTCCGGCAAAATTGGGCGCGATGCCTCCGGTAACCATCAAGCCCACGCCGCCCTTCGCCCGCGCCGCGTAGAACGCAGCCAGACGCTCGAAGCCGTTTGGTGCCTCCTCGAGACCGGTGTGCATCGAACCCATGAGCACGCGGTTCCTGAGCGTGGTAAAGCCCAGGTCGATCGGCTCGAGAAGATGGGGATAGGGAGACATGCGTCCGGTGGCCAGCTCCGGACCCAAACTCTAAACGAATCCTGCCGCAGCCACGCGGCGCTTGTTCAATGTTCGCTTAAACGCCTCGCTATACGACCCGCCGCAAGGTGCGCGCTTCGCTCACTGGTTTGGCCCATATCGAGCCGCGCAGCCATGCCGGCAATTCTCCTGCCCCCAGCGGGCGGCTGATGAGGAACCCCTGCACCATATCGCAGCTCATCGCTCTCAGCCGCTCCAGCGTGAGCTCGTTCTCGACGCCCTCCGCGACCACGCTGAGTCCCATGTTGTGGGCGAGATCGATGGTGGAGCCTACGATCAGCGCATCGCCTGCGTCGGCCGCCATTCCCGAGATGAAGGTGCGATCGATCTTGAGCTCGTGCACGGGCAGCCGGCGCAAATAGGCGAGCGAAGAATAGCCTGTGCCGTAGTCGTCGATCGCGATGCGACATCCCAGGGCGTGGAAGCGCTTGAGGTTGTCGACGGCATGCGCGGGGTCATCGAGAATCGCACTCTCGGTGATCTCGAGTCCTATCCACGGAGCGGCGCAGCGATGCCGGCGAAGCAGCGCGGCGAAGCGCTCGGGCAGCTCAGCGTCCATCAGATCGCGCGCGGAGAGATTGACCGATATGCAAACGGGCAGACCTTCGGTGCGCCACTGGGCACACTGCATGACGGCGTGCGACAACACCCATTGTGTAATGGCCCTGATGTAGCCGGTCTGCTCGGCGAAGGGAATGAATTCTCCCGGAGATACCAGACCACGCACAGGATGCCGCCAGCGGACCAGCGCCTCAACGCGGTGCTCGCCGCTCCCGTGCAGAGTCACGGTCGGTTGATAGACCAGCGTAAGTTCGTCGCCGTCAACCGCTTTGCGCAAGTCGCTCATCAGCGAGAGCCGGTCGCGGCTGTGCCGATCATGGCCGTCGTCCCATACCGCGACGGTCAGGTTCTTGCGCTTGGCAGCGTACATGGCGACATCGGCGCAGCGCAGCAGCGTTGCACTGTCTTCGCCGTGATCGGGATAGGCGGCGATGCCAATGCTCGGACGCACGTCGACCAGATGTCCCTCGATCGTCAGCGGCTTTTCCAGAGAGGCGACAATGGCTTCGGCAATGCGCTGCGCTTCGTGCACACCGTGGCCTGGAAGCAGAATCGCGAATTCGTCGCCGCCCAGACGCGCCACGATGTCGGTCGGTTTATCGACGACAACCTGCAGGCGCGCAGCGACTTCGCGCAGCAGCAGATCGCCAATCGGATGGCCGAGCGTGTCGTTGACGTACTTGAAGTGGTCGAGATCGAGCAGCGCCACCGCGACCGGAGTGCGGACGTGAGCGGCGGCGGCAAGCGCCTCGTCGAGGCGCGCCGTGAAGTGAGTCCGGTTCGGCAATCCTGTCAGAGCGTCGCGAAAGGCCAGGTCGGTGATGCGCGCCTCCCGAGCCGCGAGGCCCGCCTGCATCGTGCGGAATGCGGCGGCAAGATCGCCGATCTCGTCGGAGCGCCTGGAGGACGAGACCGTCATGTACTTGCCCGCAGCGATGCGTCGGGCAACTTGGGCGAGATCGCGCACCGGTCGCGCGATGCCGCGCGCAATGGCGACGCTGGCCACGATGGATACGACGACGGCCAGCATCGAGATCAGCGCGAGCTGCTGCTGCAGTCGCCGGAACGGCTCCAGCGCCGAAGCCAGCGGCTGCTGCAGAATCGCGACGACAGTCTCGCCGGCGCGCGCCGGAAGGGTCAGCACGCGGGTCGCATCCAAGTCGCTCCCGACGGCGTTGCCGGCGGCATCGCTGTCGGCAAAGCGGCCGGACACAAAGTCGCGCAGCAAGGTGCTTCTGCTGTCGGCAGTGAGCGTACTCGCCTGCAGGTGCCACGACCGGTCCGTCTCGCGCGTGAGAAACGAAACCTGGAGTTGGGTCAGCCGCTTCAGATCGTGCGCCAGCACATCGTTGACACCAAAGCCCACGCCCACCCAGGCGATCGGCAGCGGCGCGAGCACCGGAACGATAACCAACTGATAAAGCCGCCCGCGCAGCAGAACCATCGCCGCGGCTTGGCCCGACCCTTCGGCTTCGGCAAGCAGCTTGGGAAAGGGAAACCCTTCGCCGGCAACGTTACCCAGAGTATCGGCGACCACCCGCTTGTCGAGGCCGATGAGCATCATCAAATCGGCCTCGATGCGTTTCCCGTGGTTGGCAAGGACTGAATTGACCGTCTCTGCGTCGCCTGTGGCAATCGCTTCGCGGAAGGCGTAGTCCGAGGAGAGCAGGCGCGCCCCTTGCACCAGGCGCTGCGTATCCTGCTCCAGCAGCCTGTCGAAGATGCGCGACCCGGCGGCGAGTTCGTCGCCGGCGGTTTTGTGCGCCGATGCGATTCCTACGGAGTTGATCAGCGCAAACACGCCGACTTGCACTGTAACCATCAAGACAAGGAACAGCGCGATGATCCGCGTCTGTAGACTGCCGATCATCATGGCGGGAAAGCGCCGGGCCGGACGTTGATCGCCAGCACGGCGCGCCGTGCTAGCGAACCCCGGCGGCGCGGCGTCCGTGAGTACTCGGAGAGTGCGGATGCGGCGAGCGGCTCCATTGCCGCACTCCTACTGTCCTGTGATATCCGGCGCGCGGTGTGTCGAGGAAGAGCCGCGCGTCTGCTTCACGTCCGACGCCGGGCAGCCCTGCCAGTGCCGCGCTTCGGCACTTGCGACGACGAACGCGGAAAGTCGGGCCCGTTACGGCTCGGCTCGGGTAGCTCCTCAGGTTTCGGCAAAGCATCAGCGTCGATTTCCGTTCAGTTCAAAATTCGATTGACAATCAGTCGATTAGATTGCCGCTCCCATACCACTGCATCGGCTTTCTCGTGTTGCGCGCCTCACTGCACGCGGTTCGGCTCACCCCTTGCTAAGCAAAGACCCTGCCTGGGTACGTTTCTTCCGGATCAAGCATGTCTGGTTGGTATTGGCGCCGATGCTTTCTCGCCGCGGCCCTTGGAATGGGATGCCTTGCCCTGCCTGCTTCCGCGGAGGGCGAGTGGCTGTTCGACGTTGATGCCGGAGTGCTTTATGACAACAACCTCACCCGAGCGCAGGCGCCGGCGGACATTCGCGGCGACGGCGCGGCCAGCGTCTCAGCCGCGATCGGAAGCTTTTCCGCGTTGAGCGGCAACGACGGCATCACGCTCGCAGCTGATCTGCGCGCCGAGGCCTATTGGCGCTTTCACGGCCTGAATGTCGTCGGCCTGGGCGGCACTGCGACATATAGACACAAGTTTGGTGTCGGCCTCGACGCTCCATGGATCGTTGGCGCGGTGACGGCTTCCTATGATGACTACCAAGGCAACGTGCGCACCGGCGGCCGCTACGCGCTTCGCGCCGAACTCGGCAGACGCTTCAGCGAATCCTTTGACGCTTCGTTCGGCGGCGTGTACGACCGTCGCTACGCCAAGTACGACCAGCCGGTCGTCCCCGGAATCTCCGGCAAGCCGTTCGAGCTTTCCGGCGCGAGCGCATACGCACGCGCGAGCTACGCGCTCAACGAAGAGTTGCTCCTTGGCGCGAAGCTTGAGGTGCGCCGCGGCGATGTCGAGTCGACGGCGCGGCCGAACTTGGAAATTTTCGAAGCGTCGTCGGCGATCGCTCCGGATCCGACCTTCGGGCCCGATTTCTTCGCTTATCGCTTGCGAGGAACCACCGACACGGCGACGTTGAACGGAAGCTGGGCGCTGGACGACCGCTCCTCGATCAACCTAAGTTACAGCGCCGAGCGCACGCGCGCCTACGCTGGCCTCGATTACCGGAGCTGGGTCGCAACGATCTCGCTCGCTTATCGCTATTGAACGGAGATAGACGTGAGGATCTTCTGGAGCTTGGTGCTGGCCACGATCGCGAACGTTGCGCAGGCACAGAACGCTGAGCTCGCCGCCAGCGTGGTTGACGAGCAGGGCCGTCCCCTCGCCGATGCCATCGTGGTCGCAGTACCCGCTGACGGCAGCCTGCGCCTGCCGGCGCGTCCCCGCGACGGCGTCGTCGACCAGGTCAACAAAGAGTTCACGCCCAAAGTGACTGCAATTGTTGTGGGCACCCCGGTGACTTTCCCTAATAACGACAACGTCCGCCACCAGGTGTATTCCTTCTCACCGGCGAAGCGCTTCGAGCTGCCGCTCTATGCTGGCGTGCCCGCCCAACCAGTCTTGTTCGACAAGCCGGGTGTGATCGTGCTCGGTTGCAACATACACGACTGGATGGTGGGTTACGTCTACGTCTCCGAATCGCCTTATTTCGCGAAGACGGGCAGCGACGGAAAGGCGCTTCTCGCCGATCTTCCGCCACGCCCGTACGTTGTACGCGTCTGGCATCCGCAGCTCGACGCGTCCGAGGAGTCGACCCGGCAGAATGTCGATGCTTCTTCAGCCGGTCGCCTCGCCGTGACCTGGACGCTCAAACTCAAGCCCGAAGTCAAAGTGCGCAGGGCGCCCACCGCGGAGCGCAGCGGACGTTACTGACCGGGATTCCGACGATGGCAATGGCCAATCGAATCCGAGCACTTGACGAGATATATCTTAAGATATAGTGTATGAGCTGTCTTACGAACAACCCAGGAGAGTGGTTATGCACGGATTCGGCTTCTATCGCGGCTGCGCACGGCGCGCCTTTGGCGGGCATTTCGGTCCTTTTGGTGCGGCCTTCGCTCACGGACGTGGATTCGGCGGGCGCGGCTATTTTATGGGGCGCAAGCTCGGTTCCAACGAGTTGCAACTCTTGATCCTGGCTCTCCTAGCAGAGCGCCCGCGCCACGGCTACGAGATCATCAAGGCGCTTGAGGAGTTATCCAAGGGGTTCTACACGCCGAGTCCGGGCATGGTGTATCCGGCGCTTACATATCTGGAAGAAGTTGGCTACGCGACGGTCGAGGCCGAGGGCAGCAAAAAGCTCTACCGCATCACCGAGGCCGGACTTGCCAAGCTCGACGAGCACCGGGCGTACGCCGATGCTCTACTGGCGCAGCTTGCGCGGATCGGCAGAAAGATGGAGCGTGTCCGACAGGTCTTCTCGGGCGAGGAGACCGAGAACGACGTCGGCCACGCAGCCGTCGACAAGGCGAGGCGGGAAATTCGAGCGGCGCTTATCGCCAAGCTCGAAACATCGCCTTCCACCGAAGAGTTACAACGCCTGGCGGAGATCCTCAAGCGCGCCGCGGACGAGATTCGGCGAAAGAGTTAGGTGCTCAATTCGCTAGAGCGCTCCGGACCATCCGCGCCAGCCGGTGAGGAACAGGTCAACGACATCACGCGCCCAGTGATCGATCTCGCTGCTGGTCATGGGCTTGCCCAGCCCGATCGCCCGGCGCTGCGGCAGCGCGATCACCATGTATAGAAACTGCTGGGCAGCGAAAGTCGAAGCGTCCCCGTCGAGCTTGCCCGTGCGCACTCCACGCGCAAGCTGGCCGGCGATCAAACGAACGGCTTCTTCGGTTCCCCCCTGCTGTGCGACCACTGCAGCCAGCCTGGGAAATCGTGCGGATTCTGCGATGATCAGCCGGTGAAGCGCCAACGCCTGGGCGGACAATGCGGCGCGCAGAATGATCGCAGCCAGCCGTTGCAGGATTTGCCGCAGATCGGTCCCCTCGATCAGAGGGATGTCTGCGGGCGGCCGCAGACGCTCGATGATCCGATGCACGACGGCGCCGAAAAGCGCGGGCTTGTCGTGGAAGCGATGATAGAACGTGCGCTTGGAGATTTGCGCGCGGGCGGCAATCGCTCCGATGCTTGTCGCGCCGTAGCCGTGGGTCAGAAACTCATCGGTGGCGATGTCGAGGATGCGCTCCCCGAGTTCGACTGATCGAGCCCGGGAAGGACGGCCTCCGCCGCGGCGGGATGAGACCTTGCGCGAATCAGTACGCCGGCTCGACACAGGCGGGCTAGTGCCGCCCGACCCTGCGCGGCCGATCAGCGCGGGTAGTAATTGTTCGAAGGATCATCGTACCGCGGCGCGTAATTGGGAGGCGGCGCGCTGTACACGTATCGTGGCGGCTCAGCCCTTGCATAGTATGCGGCAGTAGCAGGCGGCACATAGTAGCCGCGCGGAGCGTAATAGGCCTGCGGCGCAGGCGACCCGTAGTAACCCGACGGCGCCGGCGGGTAGGACTGTGCCGGCGGGTAATAGGCGGGAGCGGCCGGTGGGCCGTAATAGGCCGGCGCGGTAGGCGGATACGAATAACCGTTATACGCAACCGGCGGCGGCGCGTAGTACGGGCCGTTTGCGGCCGCTGCCAGAATCGCGATCGGAGCGGTAACAATGGCGGCGGCCGTACCGACAACGGCGGCGGCGAGACCGAAAGGCCAGGCAACGTAGCCGTGTCCGTGCCCATGGTGATATCCGCCCGCAAAAGCTGACGACATCGGTGCGACGGCGAGCACCATCGCAAACGAACCCGCGAATGTCATTCTGCTGAACTTGCTCATCGAGAACTCCTTTCCAAACCGGTGCAGACTGCACAAACATCGCTACAGTAGCTAGGTTTGGCTGGAAACGCAACGGTTCCGTATCATTAAATCGCTACAAACGAGACCGGACCTTGGCGCCCTTGATAGGCGTAAGCTTGGCTCGAGCGTTTCTGGACGGGACGGCCATGCCAAGTCGAAACAAGATTGCCGCATTTGCGGCCGCAGCGCTGTTGATCCCGGCAACGGCATTTCCGGCGTCGACCTCGCTCAACGTGGGTTCCAAGCGCTTCACCGAATCGTACATTCTGGGCGAGATCGTGAAGCAGACCGCGCAGTCCGCCGGTGAAACCACCGCGACCCATCAGCAGGGATTGGGCAATACCGCGATCGTGCTCAACGCTTTGACCGCGGGCGCGATCGACATCTATCCGGAGTACACGGGAACCATCGCCAAGGAGATCCTCAAGCTCGACACCGTGCCGCCGCTCCCCGAGCTCAACGCAAAGCTTGCACCGATGGGACTCGCGGTGGGAATTCCCCTCGGGTTCAACAACACCTACGCACTGGCCATTCGCGGCGAAGATGCTCGCGCGAAGGGCATTTCGCGCCTTTCCGATCTCAAGGCACATCCCGACCTGCGCCTCGGACTTTCCCAGGAATTTATCGGTCGCGCTGACGGCTGGCCGGGGCTCAAGCGCGCGTACGAGCTGCCTTTCGAAACGCCTCGCGGGCTCGACCACGGCATCGCGTACGAGGCGATCGCTCAGCGTCAGGTCGATGTCATCGACATCTATTCGACCGACGCAAAGCTCGACAAGTACGGGCTCACCGTGCTCGCCGACGATCGCAACTATTTCCCGCGCTACGACGCGGTGTTGCTTTACCGCGCGGATGTGCCGCAGCGCTTTCCCAGGACCTGGGAAGCCCTGCAACGCCTCCAAGGCGCGATCGACGATGCGACCATGCGCCGCATGAATGCTGCGGCCGAGCTGGAGGGAAAGGACTTTGCCACGATCGCCGCCGGCTTTCTCAGCCAACGCGCAGGCGCTTCCTCGACACTCTCGGCGAACGTCAAGACCGCCCAGGGCGGTGACTTCTGGCAAAAGCTTTTCGGCCCCGACTTCGCACGCCTGACGCTGCAACATGTCGGCCTGGTATTCGTCTCGCTGCTGGCGAGCATCCTGCTGGGCATTCCGCTCGGCATCCTCGCCGCCAAGCGCCCCGCGACCCAAGGCGTGATCCTCGGAGCGACCGGTGTGGCGCAGACGATTCCCTCCCTGGCGCTGCTCGCTGCGCTGATTCCGGTGACCGGTCGCATCGGCGCCGTACCGGCATTTATCGCGCTGGCCATCTACGCGCTGCTGCCTATCGTGCGCAACACCCACGCAGCGCTTACCCAGATCTCACGCGGCATGCGCAACGCAGCACAATCGCTGGGATTGAGAGCGGCAACGATCCTTCGCACCATCGAGCTGCCGCTGGCTGCGCCGACCATCGTAGCGGGCATCAAAACCTCGGCGGTGATCAATGTCGGCACCGCAACTATCGCCGCATTCATCGGTGCCGGCGGCTATGGCGAGCGCATTGTCACCGGACTCGCTCTCAACGACCATGTCATGCTGCTCGCAGGCGCGATCCCCGCCGCGGCTCTCGCCTTGCTGATCGAAGGAGCTTTTCGCATGGGCGAGCGCTGGATGATTCCAGCCGGCCTGCGCTTGCCCGCCTAGCGAGGCTGAGCCGGCATCCAACTATTGCTTCTGCACGACGACGCGACCCTCGGCATTGAGGAAGACCCTATAGCGGTTGCCGTCCTGGCATGAAGCGAGATAGTCGTTCTCGCCTTGCTGCTTGACTTGGACGACCTGGCCGCACGGCTGGCCGTGAAGCGCGATCACTGCAGTCAGATCCTTGGTGGTAGAGATATCCTCTGCCGCGACCCAGCGCGCGCTGAGCAGCGCCGATATCACCATCGACAACATCATTGCTCGCCAAGCGACCCTGCGTTTGCTCATTGCACGCTCCCGCCTAGGAATTGGTGAAATTTGCGAATTTGACCGGATCGGAAAGAATGCCCCAGATCGCTTCGCGCGATGCCACGATCGCGCTGGCAAGCGATGGATCTCCGTCCTGCAGAAGCGACAAGACCTTGAGCACTAGGAGATCAAACGATTTTCGGAGCTCCGCGAGCGTCGTCTTCAATCGTCCTTGGTAGAACGCGCGGAACTGGTCCAACAGGTCGTCGACCTGGTTCTTGAGCGCGATCTTGGTCATCACGCCGATCGCTTTGGTCTCTTTGAGTCGCGTCTCCAACGACGCGAGATCTAGCGGCGGTGGCTCCGGTTTCTTGGCAATCGGCGTCTGGCTCTGCGCCTGGCCGCTTTTCGCAACTTCGCCGGTCGGACTCGTCTTGGTGCTCGGCGTAACCGGAGAAGCGGGCTTGACCGGAGCCTTGCTGGCGGGTGCTTCGGACTTCGACATCTCCTGACCCGTGGACTGAGCGGGTGGGAGCGCAGTGCGCGGTTCGAGGGCTGCATCGGTCGCGGCGCCCGACGAAGCTCCGGCTGACTCCGCAGCGCTGGGTAGCGCCTGCGACGGCGCCACGCTCGCAATTTGGGATGTGTTGGGTTGAGCCGGTTCGGCAGGCGCCGGTACGCGGTCGATCCCGGTGCAAGCCGTGGTCAAGAGTGCGAGAAGGAGAGCGACAAAGCGCGCCGCGTGCATTGTCTTAACCTTCACTTGAGTCCATGAGCGACGACGATCGTAATCCAACGCCATCGCAGGCGTCTTGGATGGTGCGCCCCACCGGCCATACGCCCTTAAGGTTTCGCGGTTGGACTATCGTTTCGCGAGAAAGTGCGAGATGCCTGCCCAGAAGCCAGGTGAGTTGCCGAGGTCATTGTGATCTTCTCCGGGCTCGACCTGCCAGGCTTTCGGTCCCGCCCACGCATCATAGAGAGCGCGCGAGCGCTCGAGTGGAATGACGGAGTCGGCTTCGCCTACGATGGCCAGCAGCGGCATGGTGTTGCGTCTTGCTTCGTCCAAGGTGTCGAAGCGATGGCGAAGCAGCCAGGACACCGGTAACCACGGATAGTGTTTCTTGCCGATCGCGGTGAGACTGTCGTAGGGCGACACCAGAATCACCGCTGCGACCGGTCGCTGCGCGGCAAGATGACTGGCAACTGCGGTCCCGAGGCTGCGCCCGAAAACGACAATGCGTTGCCGATCGATCTCGCTCCTTTCGGCAACGGCGTCGTAGATGGCCAGTGCGTCGGAGGTAAGCGCTGATTCACCGGGCGCGCCTTCACTCGCGCCGTAGCCGCGATAGTTGAGGCCGACGATGGTCCATGCCCTCGGCCAGCGCGCATCGGCAAGCGTCCACGACACCTCTTCGGCATTTCCCCCAAAGTAGATCACGGTGGGCGCCGGTGAATCGTCTCCGCGGACGATCCATCCACGCAGGTGAGTGCCGTCGCCGGCGATGACCTCCAGGGTCGATGCGCGTGCTGGCAGATGTCTGGTGGAAGAGACCGGCTGCGGAAAAAAGATAAGCCGTTCCTGCATGAGCCACGCCAACGCAGGGACGCCGATAGCGACGATGACGAGTACGATCAGCCATTCCATAAGACGTCGCCGCCATCGGGCCGCCATGCGACGATTATAGGACGCTAAACCCTCGCGGCTCGTGCCGAGAGCCGTGTCGGATGCGACGCTGTAGATGAGCCCCGCCAGCGCGAGCCTGGCCCAGCCTACCAGATTGACGTGCGCGTGCACTGGACGCAGGGGTCTAGTTGCCCGGCGTCATTGCCAATGCCTCCAAGCCGTCGCGCTCGCGATGCCGCCCGCGCCAGAGCATGGCGACGCCGTCCGAGTCGGCAAGCGAAACCAAACGGTCGTGCAACTTGACGATCGCCTCATCCATCGTGCCGAGCTGGGCCGCGTCCATGGCGCTTGATTGCCGACCGCGTTGATAGAGGAACAAGACCAGTGCGATCAGGCTGCCGCCCGGCAGCAGGATCTCGATCAGCAGGTACGGACCTGCTTTTTCCAAAAGCCCTCCGAAAGCTCTCAAGTTTCTGGCTACCGTGGTTCCCATGGACTCTCTCCTGTGTCTCGGCTACGAAATGCAGAGTGCTCTCCAGCCGTGGCTAGAAAACGAAGCGCTTCTTACGCTTGCCCGCAAACCCGCGCTCACTGGTGTTGCGCGATTCCGGCGTATGGTCTGTCCGCGACGCGTCGCGCTCCGACTTGGGCGTCGGACTCTTTGCATCCGCGAGGGTCCGGCGATCCGATGACCGATCGGCGGCTCCTCTCTTGTGGTTGCTGCGCATCTCACGTTCTCCGATTCAGTGCCCCGACCCGAACCAGCTTGGGCCCTATGGGCTAGACGAGGAGCAGTTTGCCGGCGCCGCGCTTGCCAATCGCTGACGGATGCGCGCGCTTGCTTAATGCGCCCGCCTCGGCTGCGGTGATGTGTCGGCGCTGCCGACCTAGCGCCTTGTCGCAAAAGCGAATTTTTCCCGCGCCGCGCGGGCGCAAGCCGCGGTTTGGAGGTGCGGGGGAAGAACCCAGCCCGACGCGCGCTCGAGCACGCGAATCGAACTTACCGATGACTTACGGATGAGTCAGCGCGAAGCGGCTGGGACGCGACCGGCGACGATGTCCTGGTGCAGGCGATCGGTCTCGGCGGAGGGCTTGACGCCGAGAACGATCGACAAAAGCTCGCGGCAACGCCGAAAAGCGTTGAGCGCCTCGGCTTGGTTGCCCGTTGCGGCGAGCGCACGCATGAGTCCACGATAGAACGACTCGGCGAGGTTGTCCGCTTCGATGCCTCGCCGATAGACATCGATGGCGGTCGCCCAATCCTCCGCGCGTTCGAGCTCTTCGCCTAGGCGCATCAACGTGCGTACGAAGCGGGAACGCAATGCATCTCGCGGCTTGGCGATCCACGCGTGCTCTTCCGTGCCGAGCAGAGGGCCGGGATAAGCTTGGAGCAGTCGGCGCGCCGCGCGGACAACCCATTCGGCCGCTACGTCGGACTTGCCGCCGAGCTCTGCCGCGCTGAAAGCGGTCTCGAGCGCCCAGATGTCGGTCCAGGCTGCCAGGCGCGAGAGCGACAGCTTTCCTGCCGCGAGCTCGAGCGCACCGTCGACGTCGAGCAGCTTGCGCAGACGAAACAATGTCGTGTCGAAGGACGTCTTGGCCGCCGCACCGTCGGCCTCGGGCCACAACGCAGCCATCAGTTGCTGGCTGTCGACATCGGCGCCGCCGAGCGCCAGCAACAGCTTGAGGAGGTCGAGCGGCCTCTGCTGCGCCTTTCCCATGAAGCGGATCGGCTCCCCGTCGCGCACCAACTCGAATCCGCCCAGCAGCTGAACGCGCAGGCGAAAAGGCCACGCGGCACCGGCGTCGGCCGGCGGTACAAGCGCATTGCGCTCGATAAGTGTGCGCACAAAGTCGCTCTCGATGCTGTGCTCGAGGGCAAAGTTGGCGAGCTTTGCGGCGAGATCGGGACGATTGCGCATGAACACAACCTGGCCCTGGCTACGGTAGTCGGCGAAGGCCCTGGCGAGCCGCTGCGATGCTTGCTCGGTTTTTCCTGCATCGATGTCGAAACCTATCTGCGCAAACTCGCGGTGCCTCTCGAAACCGACCCGCTCCGATTCAGGGGCCAGCGCGATCGCTTCCTCGAGCATGCGCATGCCGCCTTCATGATCGCCGGCAGCCATCCGCGCCTGCGCCAGGCGCGCCATGAAATGAGGCATCTGCAGGGCCGGAAGGCCGGTCTCTTGGCCGAGTGCGACCGCGCGCTCGGCGTCGCTTACGGCCGCTTCGGACTGTCCGAGACGCTGCCCCAGCGTCGATCGAAGATGGTGGAAATACGCCCAGTCCATGCGACGCGTCGGCGAAAGCCGCTGCTCCATTGCTTCAATGCGCGCCCTGGCTTCGGCGTACTCGCCTTTGCTTATCAACGCCGAAGCCTCCGCGTGATCGATCTCGAACAGATACGCCTCGAGGCCGTAGCGGTCGGCGATATCGCGGGCCGCCGAGGTCACCGCCCTCGACTCGTCGTAGCGTCCGTTGAGGTAGTGCCAGAACGACAGGTGGGTGCGCCACCACACCCGCATCAGCGGCGTCACTTCCGGACGGGGGAGCACCGGCTCGATGCGCGCGACCAATGCCGCAGTCGACTCGCCTTCGGTCTTCCAGTTGTAGTAGTTGAACAGCGTCGACGCTGCCATGATGCAGACGTTGACGTCATCCTCGCCGTCGATCAACTCGTTGAGACGCTGCGCGCAGCGCTCCATGTTCGCGTCCTCCGGCCGGCGGAACAGCAGTGCGATAAGGTACGCTGCGCGCGCCCGCAGCTCGCTCTTGAGGTCGAGCTGGGCGACTCTGTCATCGTCGAGCAGGCGGTCGAACTCGGGCAGCCAGCGATCGAGCGGGGCGAAGTTCGCCCACTCGTAGTAGTAGCCGGTCACGATGGTGCTCAGCGCAAGCGCCTGGCCGCGCAGATCTCCGCTGTCTCGGAACGCCTGGTACGCACGTTCCAGTGCGGGATGGCCGCGATGCGGCTGGACGAATATCCATGCCCTTCCGAACCAGTACTCGAGCCACGGATCGGCATTGCGCATCGCGGCGGGAAGCGCTTCGATCCAGTCGGACAGTGCTTGAGCGCGCCCCTGGCGCGCCCAATCGAGCGCATTGGCAAGGATGAGCGCGCGCATCTCCTCCCACTCGCCCGCCTCGCGGAACAATGCCAGCGCCTCGCTTATCTGGCCGCGCTGCGCCAGAAGGCGCGCTGCTTGCGAGCTGACTGAGTGACGCTCGTCATTCGAAATACGATTGCGCATCTGCTCGAGCAGAAACTCGCGAAACAGGGCGTGATAGTGATAGCTCGTCTGCTCGACACGGCGACGGTCGGTGAAAAGGTGCCGCCGGTAGAGATATTCCAGCAGGCGCGGTGCTTCCTCGTTTCCCGTGAGCGCGATGGCCTCGGCCTGGGTGATCGAGGGCGGAATCGCGGTAAGCATGAGCACGCGCTGGTTTTCCGGTCTTGCGCCATTGAAGATCTCGCCGGCAAAGTATTGGAATATTGCGTCCTTCCCCTGTCCAAGCGACTCGTCAAGCGCGGTTCCGGGGCGGCTCAAATGCTCGCGCAGCAGCACCAGCGCCGCTACCCATCCCTCGCTGTGGCGCTGGATGCGCTGCAGATCATGGGCTTCGAGTCGGCCTTTGCCGAATATCGCCTGAGCCTCTTCAGTCGTGCAGTGCAGAGCCGTCTCGTCGATACGAGCGATGCGGCGACTCGCGATCAACCGCGAGAACTCGGGCGGCGGATCGGAGCGCGACACAACGATTACGGTGATGCCTTCGGGAATTTCCTCCAGGCCCTGGGCGAATGCGGTGCGCTGCTCGGGTTGCGTCGGCGCCTCGTGAAAGTTGTCGAAGACCACGACGCAGGGATGCGGCAACACCGAAAAAAGCTCTCTAAAGAAACTGCGACCAAACCGGGCCAGGTTCTGCTGACGCTCCGAGGTAAAGACGGGAAGGGCGGCTGCGCCTTTTCCAGCGAACTTCATCGCGGCGAGGCGCATGTAATGCACGAACGTCGCTGTATCGGCATCGCCGACGTCGACTTGATACCATAGGTGACGCAGATCGCGTGCGTCCAGGTAGCTGGCGACCAGCGTGGTCTTGCCCGAGCCGGGTGGAGCGGATAGCCAGGTGATAGGCCTGGTCGCGGCTTCGTCGAGCAGCGAGAACAGCCTCGGCCGCGCCAGAGCGTCGTAGAGCTTCGGCCGCGTCAGCTTGGCGAGTGCGGGGGCGCGAACGGGCACGACTGCTGCGATATTTAGGAATTGATTTAGGAGCGGATGATAGCCCAACGCGCACGGATCGGTTCACATTCCCGGAAGAGAGTCTGACCGTACGCTGTTTACCAACAGACGTCCGTCGTCGAAAAGAGTTCTGTGGTCGAGCGCATCGCAAACCATCGGAGTGAAAAATGAATCGAGTCCAGACCGTCGTGCTGCTTTTAGGAGTCTTCCTTGCCGTCTCTTCAGCGCAAGCCCAGACGAACGTGCGGATCCGCGGAACGATTACCGCGCTCGACGGTAATGTTCTCTCGGTCAAATCGCGCGACGGCAAAGACCTCAAGATCGCGCTGGCTGAAAACGTAGCGGTCTCGGTCGCCAAGCCGATTCGCTTCGAGGACATCAAGGTCGGCGACTATGTCGGCGCCACGACGATGCCGGGACCCAATGGCACCCAGGTCGCGGTCGAGGTTCATTACCTGCCGCCCACCGTCCCCGAAGGACAGCTCGCGTGGGATCTGCAACCGGGGTCGACCATGACCAACGCCAGCGTGGCGTCAGTGGTCACAGGTACATCGGATCACGAACTGACCCTGCGCTTCAAGGACAGCACCCAGAAAATCGTGGTTCCCGGCACTGCCGCGCTGGCGAAAACAGTTCCCGGCTCGCGCACCGACCTGGTCGTCGGCGAGTATGTATTCCTGGTAGCGCAGCAGGCAGCCGACGGCACATTGAGCGCGGCGCGGGTGCAGGTGAGCAAGGACGGTGTGAAGCCGCCGATGTGAAGCGCTGATCGGACGTGCGCAGAAAGCGCTACTCCGCGACTCCCTTCTCGTGAAGGATCTGCCAGACTTTTTCCGGCGTGATCGGAATATCGATGTGAGTCACGCCGAGGTGGCGTAATGCGTCGACCACCGCGTTGGCGATCGCAGGCGGCGCACCGACCGTGGCCGACTCGCCGACGCCCTTTGCGCCGAGCGGATGGTGCGGCGAAGGCGTGACCGTTTTCGCGGTCTCCCAGTTAGGCGTCTCCACCGCAGTAGGCACGTAGTAATCGAGGAAGCTCCCGCCCGAGATGTTGCCGTTCTCGTCGTAGCTGATCTCCTCGTACAACGCCGGCCCGATGCCCTGCGTCAGGCCGCCGTGGATCTGCCCGTCGACGATCATCGGGTTGATGATGTTGCCGCAATCGTCGACGGCGACGAACCGTCTCACCTTCACTTCGCCGGTGCCGCGGTCGATGTCGACCACGCAGATGTAGCTGCCGAAAGGGAAGGTCAGATTGGGCGGATCGTAGTAGTGCACCGCCTCCATTCCGGCCTCCATCCCCTGCGGATGATTGGTGTACGCAGCAAACGCGCATTCCTGAATCGTCTTCGATTTCTGCGGCGCGCCCTTGACGTAGAACTTGCCAGGCTCCCACTCGAGATCCCCCTCGTTCACTTCCAGCAGATGCGCCGCGATCTTGCGCGCCTTGTCGCGGATTTTTCGAGCAGCCATCGCGCCCGCGGCGCCGGCGGTCGGCGTCGAGCGGCTCGCATACGTTCCCAAGCCGTAGGGCGCGGTGTCGGTATCGCCTTCTTCGACCTGGATGTCGCTGGCGGGAATGCCGAGTTCCTCGGCGATGATCTGCGCATAGGTCGTCTCGTGTCCTTGTCCTTGGCTCTTGGTTCCGAAACGAGCGATCGCCTTGCCGGTCGGATGAACGCGAATCTCCGCCGAATCGAACATCTTGAGCCCGAGAATATCGAAGTGCTTGGACGGCCCGGCGCCGACGATCTCGGTGAAGCTGCAAACGCCGATACCCATCAGCTCGCCGCGCTGGCGCTTTTCTGCCTGCTCCTTGCGCAGCCCGTCGTAGCCGATCAGGTCCATCGCCTTCTTGAGCGCGGTGTGGTAATCGCCGCTGTCGTATTCCCAGCCAAGCACCGACTTGTACGGGAACTGGCCGGGCTTGATGAAGTTCATCATGCGCAGCTCCGCGGGATCCATGCCGAGCTTTTGTGCGAGCGCATCGGTGGCGCGCTCGATGGCGTGCACTGCCTCGGTCACGCGGAACGAGCAACGGTAGGCGACGCCTCCCGGAGGCTTGTTGGTGTATGCGGCGTCGACTTCGCAGAATGCGTGCTTCAGGTCGTACGAGCCGGTGCAGATCGAGAACAGGCCCGCAGGAAACTTCGACGGATTGGCGGACGCGTTGGAGTAGCCGTGATCCGCCACGGTCTTGATGCGCAGGGCAGTCATGGTGCCGTCTTTCCTGGCACCAAGATCCACTTTCATATGATAGTCGCGGGCGAAGGAGTCGGCCTGCAGGTTCTCCATCCTGTCCTCGATCCACTTCACCGGTTTGCCGATGACCACCGACGCAGCGACCGCGATCACATATCCAGGATAGACGGGAACCTTGCCACCGAACCCGCCACCTATATCGGGCGAGATGATGCGGATGCGCTCTTCCGAAAGCCCCACGTGACCTGCGACCAGCGCGAACACCGTGCGCACTGCGTGCGGCGCCTGCGTGGTCATGTACACCGTGAGCTTGCCTTGCGCTGGGTCGAAGTCGGCGATGCAGCCGCAGGTTTCCATCGACGCGACGTGAATCCGCGGGAGATAAACGTTCTCGGTGACGACGACCTCGGCAGCGGCGAGCGCCTGGTCGGTGTCGGCTCGATCGCCCGCTTCCCAGTGAAAAGCGAGGTTGTCCTTCTGGTCCTTCTTGTCGGTGCGCAGCACCGGCGCGCCCTTGGCCAGCGCCTTGAACGGATCGACCATCGGCGTGAGCGGCTCGTAGTCGACTTCCACCGCTTCGACGCCGTCGGCCGCGACGTAGCGCTCGGTGGCGATGACAGCGGCGACTTCCTGCGCCTGGTACATCACCGTATCTGTTGGAAGCACCATCTGCGTATCGGAAGAGATGGTGGGCATCCAGTGCAGGTTGTACTTGGCCAGAGTCTCACCGGTGATCACCGCAAGAACGCCGGGAATCTTGAGCGCCGCTTCCGCGTTGATCGACTTGATCTTGGCGTAAGCGTAAGGGCTGCGCACGATGTCCATGTACAACATGCTGGGGAGCTGGATATCGTCCACGTAGCGACCCTGGCCGCGGATCAGGCGCGGGTCCTCCTTGCGCTTCATCGCATGGCCCATTCCGGAAATCTTGGCGTCGGTCTTGAGTTCCATGGCTTCTACCTCACCTTCTCGGCCGCATACTGCACGGCCTTGACGATATTGACGTACCCCGTGCAGCGGCAGAGATTGCCGGCGATCGCCTGGCGGATCTCCTGCTCGCTGGGATTCTTGTTGCGCTCGAGCAGCGCCACGCTGGTCATCATCATGCCCGGCGTGCAGTAGCCGCATTGAAGCCCGTGCTTCTCGGTAAACCCTTCCTGCACAGGATGTAGCTTGCCGCCCTGCTCGAGACCCTCCACGGTGGTTACTTTGGCACCGTCGGCCTGCACCGCGAGCACCGTGCACGATTTCACCGGTTCTCCGTCGAGCAGAACGGTGCAGGCGCCGCAGTGCGAAGTGTCGCAGCCGATGTGAGTGCCGGTCAGCCTCAGGGTCTCGCGAAGGAAATGCACCAGCAGCAGGCGCGATTCGACCTCCGCCTCGCGGGCGCTTCCGTTCACTGTCACACTGATCTTGTGTTTAGCCATGATCATCGACCTCCGGCACGCTCGACCGCTTTGTGTAGCGCGCGCGCCACCATGACGCGCGCCATTTCCCGCTTGTACTCGACCGAGCCACGGCGATCGGCGCTGGGGGCGCTTTTCGCCGCAGCGAGGTGAGACGCCTCGGCGATGGATTTGTCGTCCGGCATTTTTCCGATCAGCGAGCGCGCCGCATCGGCCGCTTCCAGCGGCGTCGGTCCGGCGTTGGTCAGCGCGATCGCGCATCGCTCAACCGCACCTTTGGCGTCGAGAGTCAACTGCACTGCTGCCGCGGCGGCGGCGAAGTCTCCGACCTTGCGCTTGAGCTTGACGTAGGCACCGCCGCTGCGCGCTGGCGGCAGCGGAATGCGGATCTCGGTGAGGATGTCGTCCGGCGCGAGCGCGGTGGTAAAGAAGCCTGTATAGAACTGGTTAGCGGCAATGGTCCTCTCTCCCTTGTTGCCGCGAACAATGAACGTCGCCCCCAGCGCGAGCATGATCGCAGGTTGATCGTTACCCGGATCGCCATTGGCGACGTTTCCGCCGATGGTTCCGCGGTTGCGCACCAGCGGATCGGCGATGAGAGGAACGGCATCGGCGAGAACAGCACATTTGGACCGGATCAGCTCCGAGCGCTCCAGCGTTGCCTGCCGCGTCACCGCGCCGATCTTGAGAAATCCGCCGTCCTCCTTGATGTAGTCGAGCCCCGAGATGCGCCCGATGTCGACCAGATGGGCGAACGAACCCAGACGCAATTTGAGAACGGGCAACAGACTCATGCCGCCGGAAAGGACCTTGGCGCCGTCGCCGTAGCGCGCCAGCAACCCGACCGCTTCGTCGAGCGACTTCGGACAGTGATAGTCGAATGCCGCAGGGATCATGGGACTCTCCTTGGCTTACTGCGAAAAGCTCAAAGCGAAGCGGAAGACTCGCGCGCTTCTTTCGAGATTTCTTTTTGGGTGGACGCCGAACGGAAGGGAATGGCTATCTTATCTCAGTTCAACAAACGAGTGAGCCGCTCCAGCGAAGCGAGATCATGACCGGCGCCAAAGTGATCGATGTGCGGCAGTGCAGCACGCATGCCGGCGGCGGAGGGCTCATAGCGCGAGTCACCCTTGAGCGGGTTCAACCAGACAGTCATCCGTGCGCGCTGCCTGAGCGCTCGCATCGAACCGGCCAGCAGGTCGGTATCGCCCAGATCGAGCCCGTCGCTGACGATGACGACGGTCGTATCGCGGTCGACCAGGCCGCGGTACTCCGTGACGAATTCCGCGAGACAGGCGCCGATGCGCGTTCCGCCGGACCAATCCGGGACTTCCGTCGCGAGGCGCTTGAGCGACTGCAGAACCTTTGCGGGTGAGACCACGCGGCTTACCCGAACAAGTGCGGTGTTGAAAGCGAATATTTCCAGGCGGCGGATGACGCGGCGCAACGCGAAGGCGAAGGCGAGATGAAAGCCGGTGTAGGGATCCATCGAGCCGCTCGTATCGTACAGCAGCACGACGCGGGGCTCTTCGCGCGCCCGCGCGCGCCGCGCAAGGCTGAGCAGATCTCCCTGGCCTGCCAAGCCGTTCCGAAAACTGCGGCGGAGGTCCACCACGCCCCGGCCGGATGTAGGCTCGAGACGCCGGCTTCGCTTGGCAGCAAACTTAAGTGCGAGGCGCGCGAGCAGCCGTTCCATTGACGCCACCTCGGATTGCGAAATCCGGTCGAAAGTTTTCCGGCGCAACAGCCGGTCCCAGCTGTACGCGGGGTCGCTCGAATCCGAAGCCTCGGGCTCGGGGGTTTCGAGGCGAACTCGAACGCCATCCCATCGCCATTGCAAGGCGCGGCGCGACTCCCAATGATCCGCCGCAGGTGGAATCGGAACTTCCGGCACGACCTTGCCGCCCCAGTACTCGTCGAACAACCTGTCGAAAGTCGTCCACCCGTCGCGCTGGACCTTGAACGCAATGCGCAGCGCGCGCTGAACCTCGAGACGGTCGGCTACATCGACGAGCAAAAGCGCGCCAGCGGCGTCGATCTCATCGCTCAAGCTCGAGTGGATTCCGTTCTGCCGCATCGCCACGGCGAATTTCGCGAGGTGGTCAGTCACGCCGTTCACGGCAACCAGTCCGCGGCCGCGCGCGCTAGCAGCTCGGCGACGACTCGGTCGTCGGTCTCGGCGAGATCCTGATCGTCCTTGAGCAGGCAGCCCTTGGTCATGCGAACGATTTCGGCGTCGAGACGCTTCTGCTGCAGGCGGACCAACGCTCGCGCCCAGTCGATCGACTCTGCGACGCCAGGCAGCTTGCGCAGATCGCGTTGCCGTAAATGTTGCACAAAGCGGCCGATGGCGAGAGCGAAATGCTCGTCGAGACCGGGGACCTTGCCGCGCAGGATGCGCACTTCCTTGTCCAGGCTCGGGTGCTCGATGTAAAGATAAAGACAGCGGCGCCGCAACGCATCGCCGATGTCGCGGCTACGGTTCGACGTGAGCACTACATAGGGTACGTGCTCGGCCTTGATCGTTCCCAGCTCGGGAATCGTGACCTGGAAGTCCGACAGCACCTCCAGCAGAAACGCCTCGAAACCATCGTCGGCGCGATCGATCTCGTCGATCAGCAGCACCGGTGGACCTTCGCGGCAAGTGATCGCGCGAAGCAACGGTCGCTCGAGCAGGTATTCCCGGCCGAAAATTAGATCCTCGAGCGTCTTGGGATCGTGCGCTTCGCGCTCGGCGATACGCAGGCGCAAAAGCTGGCGCTGATAGTTCCATTCGTAGAGCGCGGTGTTGGCGTCGAGGCCTTCGTAGCATTGCAGCCGGATCAACTCGGTGTTGAGCAGGCGCGCGATGACTTTGGCCAGCTCGGTCTTGCCGACGCCGGCATCGCCCTCGACCAGCAAGGGCTTGCGCATCTCCCGCGCGAGATAGACCGCAGTGGCGATCGAGGGTTCGGCGACATATCCGTCGCGGTCCATCGCCTCCTGCAACGCGCGTACGTCGTCGTTCACGTGTGTGCCTTCTCACGCGGCGGCGGGTAGCGGGCCGGATCGGCGAGGAACTTGCTGCGGCAGCCGCCGCAGCAGAAGTAGAGCTTGCGCCCGCCCACTTCCGCGACGTGACGCGCTCCAGCGATCGAAACCACCATGCCGCACACCGGATCGATGGCTTCGCGCCGCTCTATCGCCTGCGAGACGTCTGTCCGCGCGGGCGCACTCGCTGACTTGCGCCGCCGCTCCACGATCTGTGCCATGATGCTTAAGGCGATTTCCTCGGGTGTCTGGGCGCCGATGTCGAGCCCCGCAGGCGCTGCGATCGCATCGATCGCCGCTCGCGAAACGCCGCGCGCGGCGAGGGCGTCGCTCAGCTCGACGAAGCGCTTGCGGCTGGCGATCACGCCGAGATAAACGGGCTTGAGCTCGAGGGCGACCTCGATAGCTTCCAGATCGCGCTCGTCCATGGTCGCAACCAGCGCGTACGTATCCTGGGTAGCGGCATCGGGTGCGATCTCGGCCATCACCCGCGTCGCCTCGGGAATATCGCTCGCTTGCGCGTCGGCGTCCACCACCTCGGCGCGGTAGCCCATCGCGTGGGCGATACGCACCAGAGTGCGCGCGGCTGGAGTCGCGCCGAATACCACGACGCGCGGACTGGGTAACACCGGCTCGATGTAGAGATCCACAGTACCTCCGCTTTGGCAGGTCATCGCCAGCGCGACAACGCCCGGACGCTGTTCCCCCTTGGGATCGGTGGAGAGACTCAACAGGCGCGGCGCGTTATCGGCCATCGCGCGCAAAGACTCGCGCAGCAGCGTCGACCGCGTACACCCACCGCCCACCCAGCCGTGGACTTCGCCGCTTGCTGTCACCAGCGCGGTGTCGCCGACGCGCGCGGAGCTGGGCGCCTGGCGACGTACCACGCTCACCAAGGCGAAACGTTCGCCACGCGAAGCGAATTCTGCGGCGAGCTCGAGCAGTTCTGGTCGCATGTCGGGGGCCTGTCAATGCCGTCGGCACATAGGCGAACAGTGTCTAGGCCATCATTAGTCGCGTCTTGACCCGCTCGTAATCCTCGGGAAGATCGAGGTCGGCCAGCGCCGCGGCAGACCACTTCACCGATGCGGACCGATTCGGATGACGCCGGCGCAGGCGCTGGGCGCAACCCCTGCCCGCTTCGCTCGCCATATCGGCGAAAAGCGAGCGATCGACCAGCGTGGGCGGCGCAACAACACCGTCGTATTCCGACAGGATCAAAGCGGCGCCTCCACGTCTTTGCGCCACGAGCGTTGAGATCATGTGCACGTCGACAAAGGGCATGTCGGCGAGCAGCACGACGGCTGCGCCGACATCAGGCGGCAACGCGGCGATCCCCGCGCACACCGATGCGTTCATCCCGTCGGCGTGCCGCGCATTCATGACGAATCGGCAGGGAAGCGGCGGCAGCGCCCCACGAACGGCATCCGCGTCATGTCCCAGGACGACCAGGACCGGATCGAGTCGGGCGGCGAGCGCGACGCGGACGCAGCGTCGCACGACCGGCTCCCCGCCCACGTCCAACAGCAACTTGTTGCGGCCCATTCGGGTGGACAACCCCGCCGCGAGCACGATCGCGGCCACCTGGCTCGCCACCTCTGCGGAGTCAATAGTTGCCGCGCCGTCTTTCAAAGTCATGTCTTCGATCCGCAACCAGGGTATCGGGCTCCAACGTCGAAAGAATACTCCGGGTTCAACCTGTGCCAAGAATCGTCTCGGCCACCCGCTCCGCGGCCTCTTTCGGGCCCGTGACATGCTGAACGCCCTCCACATTGGCAGCACCCTCCAGGCCGACCACCAGCTTGCCGAACTGGCGGCCCAGCGCAACCTCCGAGAGCGTGCCCAGGCTGTTGCCGATAGCGATCAGGCAGAACGACGCGCGCGCGATCAGCGCATTGCGCGCCTCGCCGATGCCTGTCGCAATCGCCACGCCGACGAATCGATTAGCCTCGCTGGCGTCCGCTTCAGGCAAGAGGCCGATCGAAAGCCCGCCGACGCGGGCTACACCTTCGCACACCGCCTGCATCACACCCTGGCGCCCGCCGCAGAGCACAGTGAGACGGCAATCGCCGAGCAATTCTCCGACCTTGAGCGCGGCTGCGAGCTGCGCCGCAGTTGCCTCGCGCGGCCCGATCACGCCGACCGGGACTCGCATCGGATAGCCGCTTTCGCGCTGCAGCCAGGTTAGTGCCGCGACGATGTCGAGCGTTTCGAGCTCAGTGCCCGGCGGCTTCGTGGTCGGCGCAAAGAGCCAGCCGCGTTGAACCGGATCGAAGCGCCGCCCTCCGACGTCGAAAAGCGCACCTTGCGCGCGATCGAGTCTAAAGGTGGCGCTCATGCGCTTTCAGTGCACGCTCAGGCGTTCCGGCGACAGATACTGCTGCACGTAAGTTGCGAAGGGTATATTGTCAGCCGCTTCGATCTGGCGCTGCTTGGCCATAGATTCCCGGGCTAGCTGCGAGTAGCGCTCGGCCACCTCCGAATCGAGCGGCAACTTCATGATCGCGTCGCGATGGCGGATCGAGTGCTCGAGCACAAACCGCACGAAGGAGTTCGCGTAGTTTTGCTTCATGGTCTCGAGTACCCGCGCCGAGGGCGTCAGCGCCGAATCGTGGAGGCATGCCGCGGCATTCGCCAACGCCTCGCGATGCGCGCCCGTGCCGTTGGCGGCATCGAGCGCGGCTGCGATCGGTGTGCAACCAGCCAGCACCTCGCCGCCCCATTCGCTTAAGCGCACTTCCTGTGTCCCTCGAGTCAGCAGCAAACCGGGCTCGCGTCCGCGCGACGCCACGCGCTGCTTGTTGCCAACGATCGCCGAGAGCTCGCGCGAGGTATCGGGCGGGCTGTCGCTGAGCAGGCAATACAGCAGATAGACGTCGAGCATGCGCATCGTCGCGGCATTGATGCCGACGGGTTCGAACGGATCGAGATCCATCAGCCGCACCTCGACGTATTCCACTCCACGCTCGCGCAAAGCGTGCAGCGGTCGTTCGCCGGGACGAATGCGGCGCTTGGGCCGAATGGTCCCGTAGAACTCGTTTTCCATCTGCAGCAGCGTCGTGCCGAGCTGGCGGTAGTTGTCGCCATCGCGAATGCCGATCGCCTCGTACAGCGGATACGGCTTGGTCATGGCCTCCTCGAGCGACGCGCCGTAGCTATCGAGACTGTTGTAGCTGACCGCGAGAGAAGACTGGGCGTCGCTTTGATAACCGAGGCGCCCCATGCGCAGAGACGTCGCATAGGGCAGATAGAGCGTGTCGCCGCTCAGGCGCTCGAGCTCGTGCTCTCGGCCCGCGACGAAGGTCGAGCACACCGCCGGAGAGGCGCCGAACAGATAGAGCAGCAGCCAGGAATGTCGGCGGAAGTTGCGGATCAACCCGAAGTAATCGTCACTCGACAGTTGCTCCGGCAGTGAAAAATTATAGTGAATACCGGAGATCGTCTGCATGCGGCGCCCATAGCGATGCGAAAGTCCCATCCGATAGACGGTCTTGGTCCGACCGACGTTGGAACTGCCGAAGCGACCTATAGGAATCGCATCGTCCTTGGGCAGGCGGCAGGGCATGCTGGCGCACCACAGCAGCTCGTCCCCGATCGCGCGATAGACGATCTGATGAATCTCCGTCAGCTCGCGCAGGCACGCGTCGGCGCTCGGATGGATGCCCGTGATCAGCTCGAGCTGCGATTCGCTGAAGTCGGTGGTGACAAAGGGATGAGTGAGCGCGGACCCCAGAGCAGCCGGGTGGGGCGTCGTCGCCAGCGAACCATCGGGGCGAACGCGCAGGCTTTCCTTCTCGATGCCTCGCCGCAACCGCGTCAACAGCTCGCGCGGCAGGGAGTGCAGCCGCTCGGTGAAAGAGGAAGTGCGTTCAGCCGGCACGTGAGGTTCCTTCGGGACTTGAGAATTGCCGGAAAACCCGGCTTAAGAATTCAGCTTAAGCGACCCTGTACGGCTCCAGCTGCAACGATTCCAGTTGTGCACCCATCATGACCAGCCTTCCCCATTTTCGCCTGAAGCCGTCATCGGAAAACTCGAAGACGAAGGTGCGCTGCAATCGTGCGATCCCCTCGGCATCGCGCGCAAAGCGCAACCGCGGGCCTTGTACCGTATCGTCAAGAAACTGCAGTCCGTGCTGCTTGCATGCTTCCCGTGCGATACGCGTCGCGGCCTCGCGAGCCCGCAGCGCGTCGAAGATGAACCACGCGGCGAGTCCGCAGACGGCCATTGCAAGCGCTTGCCACATACCACAATATCTCGGGGCCCCGGGATTGGACGACGCGACCGCTGGCGAGCACGTTGGGACGATCGCTCCGGATTGCAACCCTCCTGGCGACGTCAGCCCGCGAGATCAGCCGTCGACGCGGCGCATGCGCCAAGGTGCGGGCGCAGACACATGCCGCCGCAGGGCACGCACCATGCGGATTCCTGCCTCGCGTCCCCGATAGTACCCCGGCAACTCTCGCGTTTCGGCAAAGCCGTGAGCGCGGTAGAACGCGAGAGCGGGCACGTTGTGCTCTCGCATCTCGACATGAATCGATGCCATCCCCGCGACAGCGCCGGTCTCGAGCAGCCACTCAAGCATCCGGCTGGCGATGCGGCGTCGCTGATGCGTCGGCCGTACTGCCATCAGCACCAGATGCGCACGCTCTTCACCAAAGGTCATGACGGCGAAACCGACGACGCGTTCGCGCTCGCTGGCAACCAGCGTCACTGTCTCTCGGTCGGCAAGCAGCTCCCGGATACGCCGGGGACGGTATTGCCAGCCGAGCCCGGCCTCGATGAGGTCGCGCGACATCGAGGCGATGGCTTGCGCATCGCTGTCGGTCGCGAGTCGCAGGTTTCGATCGAGCGAGGCCATGGGCGAGATTGTGCCATGATGACACGAAGTCCGGCGTGGCCAGCACTTCCGCCGACAGTGCGGCCGCAGTTCTCCGAGCGCACGAAATCAGCCGCAACGCCAGACGTAACCCCATTGCAGCAAGGGTCACGAAAGCGCATCATCCCTGCGGCCGCGCTTGCAGGTCAAGAGCGTTTGCTCATCGAGGGGAGGAAATTATGCGCAAGCAAGTGTCGATCGTGGCCGCGCTCGTCGGTCTGAGCCTGTCGTACGCGTTGTGCGCACAACAAGCACCCCCGGTACCCATGTCGCCGCTCAAGCGCACGATGCTGCAAAAGACCGACGTACCTGGAACAAACTACGAGGCGGTTACCCTCATCGCCGAAGTCGTACCCAACCATAGCGGGGTCGTCCTGGCCGCATGACGCCCGTGGCCGAAGCCGCTTATCCGGACGCACTGCCCGCGCTATCACGGCTGCACTGGTACGTTGTCGAGCGAGTTCTCGGCCAGGGGGGATTCGGCATTACCTATCTCGCCCGAGACACCAACCTCGACCAACCCGTCGCGATCAAGGAATACCTTCCCATCGACGTGGCGACGAGGATGGGAGACGCGACGATTCGCTCGCGCAGCGAAGAGCTTCGCGATCGGTATCGCTGGGGGCTGGAACGCTTCATCCAGGAAGCGAGGACGCTCGCTCGCTTCGATCATCCGAACATCGTTCGCGTCCAATCGGTGTTCGAGTTCAACAACACGGCGTACATGGTGATGCGATTCGAGAAGGGCATGACGCTCTCCGCCCTGCTCGACCGACGCGGCACGCTGCCCGAGCGCGAATTGCTGCGAATCCTGCTGCCGATCCTCGATGGGCTCGAACTCATCCACAACGCAGGGTTCATCCATCGCGATGTAAAGCCGGACAACATTCACATCGGCGAGGATGGCAACCCGGTGCTGCTCGACTTTGGCTCGGCTCGGCAGGCGTTGGGTGCTTCGCACACGCTGACGATTCTGGTGGCTCCGGGGTACGCCCCGTTCGAGCAGTACTACAGCGATTCCACAAGCCAGGGCCCATGGACCGACATCTACGGCCTGGGCGCTACGTGCTACCGGGCGATCGCCGGCCGGCCCCCGCTCGATGCAGTCTCCCGCAGTAAGGGAATCCTGGGAAGCACGCAGGAGATCATGGTCCCGGCTTCCGTCATCGGCGCGGGTCGATATTCGGGTTCGTTGCTAACAGCAATCGACCATGCGCTGGCCTTCGCCGAAAAGGATCGGCCGCAGTCGATTGCGGAATGGCGTCGGGAGCTCGTGGCCGGACACACGCAGCCTCCCGAGGTAACCGACTTGCGCGTCGCACCAATAGTCACTGCGCGCGCGGAAAACGCATCATCGACTCAACTGCGGGCGAGTACTGTGAGCGCGCCGTCTGTCCCTCCGACGGTCAATCGGGAATCGAAATCCTCGCCGTTGCCGCTGACACCGACCCAGCCACGAGAAGCGTCGGACGAGACGAGGCCGCGAAAGCCAGTAACCATAATCATTGTCCTAGGTGCGGCGGTTCTCGCCGTGGGTGTAGGCGCCTATATCGCTACGACGCAGAGAAGCGATGAAACCAGCGCCAAGGTCGCAGCTCTCGAAAAACAGCTTCGAGATCGAGAGCAGGCGGCGGAGGCGGAGCGCCTCGCGAAGCAGAAGAGCGATCAGCAAAGAGCGGATGAGGAACGCAAGGCAAAGGAACAAGCTGCTGCGGAGGAGAAAAGTCAGGCGGACGCGCGCAAGCGCGCGGAAGAGCAAGCACGCGTCGATGAGCAAAAACGCCGCGAGTCGGCGTCGAAACAGCCTCCGAAGGACACCAGCAAGGCTAATGTCTCTACAGGCGTCCCACCCTCCAAAGCGCCACCTCCACCGACCAAGAGCACTCCAGTAACTGGAGAGGCAGTTGCGTCGCTCCCACCCGCCACGTCGCAGCCATCGCCAAGCTCATCGGAGCCGCCGAAACCCACCTCTCCGCCGCAAGTACCATCGGATCTGCTTGCGAATGCCGATCGCGCGATGGCGTCGAGGGACTACGCTGAAGCCCTTGCGATCCTCAAGCCGCTGGCCGATGGCGGCAACGCGCAGGCGCAAGCGCGCCTCGGCGATATGTATACCGAGGGCCGAGGCGTTGGTCAGAGTCAAACCGAGGCTGTGAAGTGGTACGAAAGGGCGGCGCTGCAGGGCGACGTCGCCCTGCAGCTCAAATTGGCTCGGATGTATGCAAATGGCACTGGGGTCGACCGCAATCCCAACCTTGCCTACGTCTGGTACGGAATAGCATCGCGTCTCGGCAACGCGACGGCCAAGTCGGAGCAGGAGCGGGTGGGAACTGCATTGCAGCCGGCTGAGCGCGAGCAGTTGGACCGCCAAATCGAGAGCAGAGTCCGCCCGATGCAGAAGAAGACGTAGAGGAAGGACGTGGCGAGGATTTCGTTTGTGGGTCTGATGCAGGGACGTCCGGCAAGGATCTGGCTCGCAGCCGCGATTGTGCTCAGCGCCTGCGTAAGCCAGGAGACCAAGCGCGACGCGATCAACGCCATCAATGCCGAGTTCAGGGCCGAGTACGAGCGGACCCTGGACAAGAACGGTTCGTACATGCTCAAGGTGCGCCCGGATTGCGCCTTCGACTCCATCAACGCTGCGCTTGTGAGCTTGGGTATGGTCATCAAGCAGCAATCGCGCGGACTGGGTTTCGTCCAGGCCGAGGCACCGGCACCGCTGCCGCTCACCAGGAACGAATGGGATCGGGCTACAGAGATGGACCTTCCGAACACGAGGGAAATCCTGAGCCGCTACATCGGCCTGCTTGCCACTCGATTCAATTTCGATCCCCAGGGCATCGATACGGTGGTCACCGCCACCGTCATGGAAGCGAGCGGAGGGTCGCAGGTTTCGCTGACGATGCGTCTGCGGGAGGTCGCGCCTTCGCATTCGGATCTCCCGCGGCGCGATTATCCGCCGCCCACGGCGCTTAAGATGGGTCTCGACAAAATCTGGGGCGCGCTCGATCGCGAGGTGAAAGCCCAATCGTGCAAATAGCGCGGGCCTTCAGCAGCGACTCATCTCGAGGTAGTCGTCGCGCTTGACGACTTCAGCGTGGCATACAGGGACTGTGTTTCGGGCGTCGGCATGGTCTTGAGCCGCGCCGAAAGGATCGTCCTCAGGCGCTCATAGGTGGTCAGGGCGTCAATGGTAGCGCCGTTGCGCTGGAAGCACTGCATCAGATTGCGATATAGCGGCTCGCACAGCTCGTCGGCTTCGATGAAACGCTGGTAGGCGTCGGCGCCGACCTCGCCCGTTCCCGCCTCCTCCCAGCTGCGCGCGACGCTCCCCAGGAACCGCAACAACCTGCCGCGAACCTGCTCCCTGCAGGCGATGTAGCTCGGTTGTTCCGATTCGTCGGGAAGAAAGGGGCCGCGGTACAACGCCAGGGCTTCGTCGGTGAACTTCTGTCGCACGGTCTGCCCCGCGCCATCGATCCCACGCAGCGCGGCATCAAAGTTGTCGAGCAGTTGCTCGAGTGCCCATGTGTCGGTCCAGAACAGCGCTGTGTTGAGCGATAGCCGACCGTCGCGCAGAAGCAGCGCATCGTCCTCCTCCAGCAAACGGCGAAGCCGATGCAGCGTGGCCGTAAAAGACTTGTAGGCGTAGTCCGCTTCCATGTGTGGCCAGAGCGCATCCGCGAGCTGGTCGGCCCGCACATTCACGCCGCCCTGAGCGATCAGAACCTTGAGCAACTCCATCGGTCGTCCGGGGCCTTTGCCGGAGAGCTCGAGCGGAGCATTGGCGCGGAGGCATTGGAATCCCCCGAATGTCGTAATATGCAATAGCCACGGCCATTGACGCACCAGCAACGGCGGCACACTCGGTGCGAGCTTCCCGTCGCGCACCAGCACGCGCGCGAATTCGGGTTCGACATCTGCCTCCAGCGCCGCTGCACAGAGCTCAGCGAGAGCCTGACGGCGCCAGCTCGGAGATCGACGGAAGCCCTCCTCGTGGCCGAGGCGGAATGTAACGCCGATGGTGTCCAGCATGGCGGACCGATCTCCGGCCTCGCCCGCCGCCTCGGCAGAGATCAGCTGTACGCCGAAGCGCAGCCACGGGCTGCGCAGACGTTGAGCGATCGCGTCCGCTTCGCGGAGCTGCACTTCCACGCCACGATGATCGGAACGGCCGACTTGCAACTCTGCGAGCGCGATCCGCGCGAGGCACTCGAGCCAGGGAAAACCGGTCTCGACGGCAAGCGCAAGTGCCATCTTCGCTGCGCGGTGTGCCTCCACCGCATCTCCCTCGAGCGCCGCAAGCCAGCCACGGAGGTATTGCGCGCATGCACGATCTCCTCGACGAAGCCGTGCACCTTTCGCTTCCAGATTTGCGAGCTGGCTTCGCGCGGCGTCGGTTTCTCCAGCGTAGAGATGAGCGACGGTGGCGATAACCAGGAGCCACTCGTCATAGGCATGAATGCCCTCGGAGCTCGCCGATTTCAGGGCGTCCAGGGCCGCGCGCGCAGCTTCTACAGGCGTGCCGCAAAGAAGCTGCTGCACCCCGCTGACAATCGCAAGAGCAAGTTCCTGGTTGGGTGGAAGCTCGCGATGGCGAAGCGGTTCGAGAATCGTATCTGCAGAAGCCGGGTCACTTCGCAGGATCCCCGCCATCGCCCGTGCAAGGCCGAGCTTCACCCGGGTGCTCGCCTCGACTTTTTGATCGGCGCTCTGCGGGACCAACTGCTCCCGGCGCCCGAGCCAGCCTTCGATGCGAGGATTGCCGGCATCGCGTAGGAGCACGGCCCGAAGCAACGCCTCCACCGCTGCGCTGTCAGCCGGCAGGCATGGCGCGGGACCGAGCTCACCCAGAAGAGTGGCGAGTGCCTCTATCCATCGGTCGAGAGGGGTGAGGTCGTCGAATTCGAAAACGATCCCATCGATGATTCCCCGACAACATTGCATCATCCCATCCGCGTCGCCACTTGCCCTGAAGCCCTCGAAGGCGCGCTCGAAGAGCTGTCGGGACGCCCGCGGACTTGCATGCGCGCGAGACGAAGCACTCACACGCAGCAGTGGCGGATCCGACGCGACAAGCTCCGGTGGCAAAAGGTCGACCCATGTAGAGACCGTCTCGGCGCGCCCCTGAGCAAGAAGCTTGTCTCCCTCCTCGCGAACAATTCGCGCGACCTCAACCCAATTGCCCGCCTCTATAAGCAACGCCGCGGCGTCTTCGGTCTGTCCCGCCGCCTGCAACAGTGCTGCAGCGCGCTGCAGCCATACGCTGCCAGCCGCCTCCGGCAGGGCTTGGGCGGCTCGGGCACGCAAGAACTCGCGCAACAACGGGTGGAGTTGATAGAGCCGACCTCTATCCGAAGACACGTCGCGCACGAAGTAATCGTTCAAGGCGAGATTGACCAGCAGACGTTCAGCCTTGGGCTCGCCCGAGAGCTGCTCCGCGATTGCTGAGGTCATTCGAGGCAGGCAAGCGATCCGCAACAGAAATTTGCGAGTATCAGCCTCGAACCGGTCGAAGATCTCGCCGGCGAGGTAGTCGAAGATCACCTGTGGTGTTGCATCGCCGGGCAGATCCGCAATGCGGCCGGAGAATTTCGAGTGCTCGAGCATCAGCACGAGGCCGGCCGCCCACCCATGCGTCCGCTCGTAGAGCTTCGCTGCGGCCTCAGGTGAAACGACCTGTCCGCGCATCCTCGCGATGACGACGATCTCCTCGGGCTCGATGCGAAGATCCCTTCCTGCCAGCACGCATGTCTGCCCGGCAGCGCGCATCCTGGCAAGTTGCGGCGGAGGCTCGCCGCGACTGGTAACGATCACGCAGCAACCCTTCGGGACCTGCGCGAAGGCGGCTTCGAGCGCAATGTGAAGCGTGCTCTCGACAGGCACGACGTTCAGGTTGTCGAGTACCAAAGCAAACGTCTCGTTGATGCTCGCGAACAATCGCCGGAAGTACTTGCGCGCGAACGACGCCACGTCTGCGCCATGCTGTGGAGTAAAACGAGGCAACTCCTTCGCGCGCGGCGCGCCCAGCTTACGCACCGCATGCGACAGATAATGGAAGAAGCTCGCGGGATCCGTGTCGTCCGCGTCGACCTGATACCACACCGAACGGAGCCGGCGCGCCTGTACGTACCCCGCAGCCAGTGTCGTCTTCCCGGATCCCGGAGGCCCAGAGATCCAGACCAGCGTCCGCCCCGGCGGCTCGTCGAGTCTTGCGAAAAGGGCCTGTCGCTCGACCACCGACCCGATCGTTGGCCGCGTCGTTTTCGCGAAGGCGATTGCGGAATGGCCAGCCCTAGCCAAGTCGTCCCTCCCTGTCATCATTTTCTCATGGCATTAGTGTCGATCGAAGGGTTGTCGTGTACTCCACATGCTGCCGATTCTCGGCCTGGTCTACCTACGGATGGCTTACGAGCGCCATCCCAGGAGAGCGACAGATTCGGCTTGGATGCCTTAACGCCCTATCCGGGCCGGCAGCGCTCTATAAGCAAGTCGTAAGTCATCTGCAAGGGCTCCTGTCGCAACATCTCGCTTGAACATGAGGGGACCTGCATCGAGTGATTCGGGCGCAGGCCCTGGAGCGAAGCGGCAAGGGCATCACGACCGCTCGCTCCGAACAAGCGGTCGATGCCAACGCGGGCATGTGCCCGCAAACAGGAGTGCCACTATGTACGCCAATTCATCTCGTGGGTTTGTGCTGAGTTCGTTGGCCGCGATCGGCGTAACCGGCTGCGTCCTCGTTCCTGTCGCGTCCGATGGAACACCGATCTACCCGTTGGCGGGACCTGCCTATCCGGCAGTCGCGGTGCCAGTTCCTACCGTTCAAGGACCGGGGCCGAACTATCTGGCGCCGGTGCCGGGTCGAACCTCCCGTTCGAACGGCGGCGTGACGCCACCGCCGTATGCGCCACCTGCGGCTGAACCCATTGCACCTGCGGGGCCCGCAGCGCCAGCCTCGTTGCAGGCGCGCCTGTACCCATCCAACGAGACCGCCACCGAAACCGGCATGCTTTCCGGAACCGTTACCAACATGATGACCGGCAAGGGATTCTTCCAACTCAATTACAAGGGGGAGATTCTCTCGGGCGAAGCAACACGAGTTCCCGGCGACGATCGTCGCGGGTTGGCGAACGCGTATGGACAACGCGGTACGTATATGAGCTGCGACTACCGCATGACCACGCCTTATCAGGGCACCGGCACCTGCAGCCTGTCGACCGGTGCTCAGTATCAGGTTCATATCGGCGGATGAACGCCGCCAGTCACTGCTTCAATCGCGTATGTCACGCATTGTGGGCGGTCTTCAATGTCGTCTCTTAAGGAGAAGCCAATGAAAATGCAACCATGGACACCAACCAAATCGCTGCTTATCGGCTTGCTGGGTTGGGCGCTCGCCGCGCCGCTGAGCTGGGCGGGAGGGCCAGTCACTGAACTGGTCGTCTTCGGAGACAGTTTGTCCGACAGCGGTAATGCCTTTGCGCTACAGAAGGAGAACAATACGCCGCCGAATTATTCGGTGAACCCGTTGCTCATCCCCGATGACGCCTACGCGCGCGGCGGTCACCAGTTCTCCAACGGACCGACTTGGGCGGAACAATTCGGAAAGTCTTTAGGCCTTTGTCAGGATGTCAGTCCTGCATTTCGCGACGCAAACCCGCGCGCGACGAACTACGCCGTTGGGGGAGCGCGCGCTCGCAACGACGTCAGTATGAATATCAACCTCCCGATCCAAGTCCAGGTCTTCCTGCAGGACTTCGGCGGCAGCGCGCCACCGGATGCTCTATATGTCATCGAGATCGGCGGCAATGATCTTCGCGACGCCTTGGCCGCTTTCGGTCCAAACCAGGACCTCCCCGCCGCCTTGGCCGTCATTGCTGCAGGCGTCAGTTCCGTCGGGAACAATATCTCTAACTTGTATCAGCGAGGTGCACGGAACTTCCTCGTCTGGAATGGACCCGACATTGGTTTGACTCCGGCGGTACGGGCTTTGGGTCCCGGTGCCGTTTTTGTTGCCGGGGTGCTGACCCAGGGCTACAACGGAGCCCTTGCAACCCTCCTGACGGGGCTTGGCGCCCTTCCCGGCATCCAAATCGTAGAGTTTGATCTGTACAAGACTCTCAACGACATCGTCGCAGATCCTTCCGTCTCCGGCCTGAGCGATGTCACCGATGCTTGCATCAGTCCGAGCAATCCGCCTTTCGTCTGCAAGAATCCGGATTCGTACCTCTTTTGGGACGGCATACATCCGACAACCGTTGCTCACGGAATCCTCGCGCAAGCCGTCGCCAAGACCCTGCAGTAGCGAGCTTCTTCGAAACTCATCATTGATCGGCCTGAAGGCCGCTTTTTTTGGAACGCTCGTTAGTCGTGCCGCGACGTCGCGACTTCTAGCAGCCAGCGCCTTCGACAGCACATACAAGCTGGCAGGCATCCGTAAGGCAGTCGTAAGTCATTTGCAACCTTGTCGGTCGCAGCATGGACTCATCAAGCCACGGGAGGAATCGCAATGAACCGCGCATGGTCCGCTTTGAGAAAGCGCGCAGTGCCGCTGGCCGTGGCGTTGCTGATGGCGGCTTCGACATCAGCGGGCGCTGCGACCGGTGCGACGCCAGGATTCGACACAGTTCAGGCGAATGCCGAAAAGCGCCCGTATGTCGTCGAAGGTTCGCTCGCATACACCCTGTTCATTCCCGCTAAGTCGTCGGCTGTTGAACCGAACCGTGATTTCTTGGCCATGGAAGCGCTCGCGCAGAAAAAGCGAGGCCTTGCCACAGCTCAGGTCTTGGGATCGGTTGCAGCCGTTCGCCTGTGGCCACTCCTTATAGTTGTCTCGAACGGCCGGGCAGCCGCCGCGCCTATCAAATTGGTGTCCGAGGCGTCGCGAAATTACAAGGAGTCGGCAAGCCTGATCGAACAGGCGGAGCAGGCGCGCCGAACCGCGACTTGCGCGGACGCTGTGACGGCTTCTGCTCCAGGCGGTCTCGAGAAGCTCGCCGAGTCTCTCGCCAGCGATGCGTTGCAGTCGGTGCTGCAGAAGGGCATCGAGAGGGCAGCGCATTCTCGCCTTCAATCATCGGCGATGCTGATCGCGGCAGAGCGGGGCGAGAACATCCCCGCTGAACGAGCACTTGCCGAGGCTTCTCAGCGTCAGGTCTCGAGCCTGCTCGAGATCGATATGAGCGATGTCCGCGTTGCGATCGATTCAAGTACCGATCATCCTGGTGATTGTCGGATCCAGGTGCTTACGAATTCCGACATTCGTGTGTGGAATGTCGGCGACCGCAGCGTGGTTTTCGCGGACCAACCGCCCACAAGCTACGGCAAGGTCATTGTCTCGATAGCCGAGCTTCCAGCGCTGGTCGACCAGCCCCGCGCGCTGCAAGCGCGCGTCGCTAATCAATATGAGGACCTGGTTGTTGGCTCGCTGAACAGTCCGAACCTGAAGTTTCCCGCCGCGCAGGACGGGCAATGACCGGCGCCCACCCATGCGGCCTTTGCCGCGCGCACCACGGCGACGTTGCCCCCCGCAAAGCGGCAAAGCCAGACAACAGGAGAAAAACATATGTGCCGAATAGCAAGAGCTACCGCTCTGCTTTCAGTGGGTCTGTTGCTCGGGGGATGCGCTGGAGCGGGTAGAGACTTCATTCGTCCCAACGCGGATTCCTTCCAAGTGGGACAGACGACCTTTGCGCAGGTCACCCAGAAAATGGGAGAGCCGAAAACAACCAGTGAAGTTCTGCAGAATGGCAAGCATGTCAAGACAATCGTCTACTCGTACGCGAACGCCAGCGGGCAGCCTTTGGAAGAAGGTGTCATTCCCTATCGTGGGATGACCTATTTCTTTTACGACGACACATTGGTCGGCGAGCAGTTTGTATCGTCATTCAAGCTGGACAACACCAATTTCGACGACGCGCTGACCGATCGCGTCCAGAAGGGGCGGACCACTCGCGAAGACGCGGTCGCGCTGTTCGGACCGCCAAGCGCCTTGTTCATTCCTCCGATGGTCAAGGAGACGTCGAGCGAAACCATTGGTTATACCTACCACGCAATCCGAGGCGGGCTGTTCACCGGACTCAAGCAGCACATCAAAGTGTTACACATTTCGTTTGACGGCGGCGGCGTCGTGACAGACATCGAACACTCAGTGCAAGCGCCCAAATAGAGTTGTCAAGGGAGGAGCCATGTTCTCGAAAAGCTTGTCGATCGCTGCGATTGCACTATTAATGACCGCGTGCGCCGGGACGGCCGTTCGGACAGCAGGCCCAAACACCGCGTCAACCGCCGGCGCGCTGACGGTGAGGAGCATCGAAGCAAGGGTATCGCCCAAAGCCAAGGAGCAGCTTCCCGAGAACATCAAGTTCGATCTTGACGCGCTCAGCTCCACAGTCGAGCGGGCCATTGCCGCGTCGAATCTCAAAGACGGTGCAGCGGCGAACACGCTCGATGTCGAGATCACCAACGTCTACATTCGCGCAACGTTCAGCGCAGTAATGTTCGGCATATTTGCCGGACCAGACAATATTTCAGGCAACGTGCGGGTGCTCGATGCGGGCGGGAGCGTTCTGCGAAGCTTCGATGTCAGCGCCAGCTATGGCTTCGGAGGATTTGCTGGCGGACAGGACAGTGTGCGGATCAACTATCTCTACGAGAAGTTTGCTGAACTGACGCGCGATCAGTTGCGCGATCAAAGGTAACTAAATTCCGTCGACCGCGGCGGTTCCCAGCCGCTCACGCACGATCCGCAGCACATACTCGCTGCACTCCTCAGGGCGGATCGTCGGATCGGGGTTAAGCCGCCAGTCATCGTCGTAGCCGTAGCGACTCATGTACGGCGACAAAACGGGACGGAAGAGCTCCACGTCCTCCGGACAGAACCAGTCGCGCCAGTTTCCGGCGCGACGCGAGCGGACGACGCGGCCGTAGGCATCCGGCACCTCAGGCCTCATTGCGTCCACGGGAAGCGATAGATACTGCGCCAGCGCGTCGAAGCGGCCGGCGACCATGTCCTCGTAACGGAATACAAAGCTCTGGGAAAATGCGTCGTGGAAGGCCATCGCTTGCTCGAGCATGCGTGCGACCCCCACAGGCGAATGCAAGGCCGAACCACCCTGAGACACGAACAGCGTGTTGATTCTTGTCAGGGACACCGAGCGCGGTTGCGATTCCTTGGCGCGCAGCAAGTCTACGTATTCGCGCAGCTTGCCCGGATCGGCGTGAAGCGCTCTCGCCCCGTACGCTCGATAGAGCACCCGGCTCACCTGAATGTCGCGCGGATCGCGCACAAGCAGGACGATCCGATCGAACTGGCGATAGAACGCGTAATCCATCGCCACCTTGGGATGCAGCAGCACCTTGGCCGCCACGTTCGGGGAATCGAGCGGAACATAGCTTCGCGGCTCGAAAAGAACCTGCGTGCCGTCCGGCATCGCCGACTTGATAGCGTAGAGGACAGCCGTCGTTCCCGACTTTCCCAGCCCGGCGACGACTACGCGCATGAGACATCCTGCAAAGCAAACGGCGGCTGCGGTCCCACCGCTGCCGAGCGAATTCGCGTTCTCACCGCCTCTTTGATCTCGATTTCACTGCCTTGCCCGAAGAACTTTTCTTGGCCGATCGCTTTTTTGCGGCACCGCTGGCCCGGCGGTGCGGCTGTCTAGATGAGACCACGCGACGCGAGGGTTTCGCAAGCATGTCAACCAGCGCCTTCAGCAGATCGGTTTCAGTGATGATGCCGAGCACCTTGTTGGTTGAGTCGACCACCGGCAGCCCGCCAATTTTTAGGCCGATCATCAAGCTGGCCGCCTCGACGACCGGCGTGTTGCGCGCGACGGTCACCACCCTGCGAGTCATGATGTCCTCGACGTCCGCAACCGATTGCAGATAGCGATCGGCGGCGCCGAGCAGATCGCGTTCCGCGACAATGCCTGCCAGCAGTCCGCCGCCGTCGACCACCGGAAGTCTGCGAATACGGTGCTGCTGCATCAGTCCCATCGCTACCTTGAAGTCGGTATCCGCCGAAACGGTGATGGGCGGGCTGCTCATATGATTGCGAACGATCATGATTCATCCTTAGCGAAAAGCGCAGGCTGCGCCGCAATTCCAAGCTACCACAGCGCGCGGCTGCCGCCTGCAACCGCGGAACCGCAGTATGATGTGGGTCAAGGAAAAAGAACCAGGGCGCAGTCCGATGTCAAGTAAACGGCATGGGCCGCGAACTTTGCCGCTGCTATAGGGCCGAAGCTCCCATGAGCTCGAACGCCTTCGTCCAACGCCGACGCTTTCTCGCCGCGCTCGGCGGCACCGCTGTGGCCTGCACCCTGCCCGGCATTGCGTCAGCAGAGGGCGACGCGCCAATCGTTCGGCGCATCCCGGTCTCGGGCGAGGCCCTGCCGCCGATCGGCGTCGGATCGTGGATCACTTTCAACGTAGGCTCCGCCGCGGCTGCGCGGGCGCCGCTGGTGCCGGTGCTGCAAAACTTTTTCGACCGCGGCGGCGCGATGATCGACTCCTCCCCGATGTACGGCACGTCGGAATCGGTCATCGGGTACCTGCTCGCCAACGTGCCCAATCGTTCGCGGCTTTTTTCCGCGACCAAGATCTGGACGTTCAGCAAATCCGCCGGCGCCCATCAGGTGGAGACCTCGCAGGCATTGTGGGGCATTCCGCGCTTCGACCTCGTGCACATCCACAACATGCTGCAGTGGGAAGCGCACCTCGAAACGCTCAAGGAGCTCAAGGCCGCGGGAAAGGTGCGTTACATCGGAATCACAACGTCTCACGGCCGTGGGCATGCCGAGATGGAGCGGGCGCTCACCCGCGAACGCTTCGACTTCGTGCAGTTCACCTACAACTTTGCCGATCGCAGCGTCGAACAGCAGTTGCTGCCGCTCGCCGCCGAGCGCGGCATTGCCGTGGTGATCAACCGGCCATTCGACGGCGGAGACCTTTTTTCCGTCGTGGCAAAAAGGACACTACCTCCATGGGCGCGCGAGTTCGACTGCGCGAACTGGGCGCAATTCTTCCTCAAGTTCGTGATCTCGCACCCGGCAGTGACCTGCGCCATTCCCGCCACCTCGCAGACCGCCCACATGATCGAGAACATGGGCGCACTCTACGGACGCCTGCCCAATGCGGACATGCGACGCCGGATGATCCAGCAGATGGAGGCGCTTTAGGTTCGCTCGGGCTACTGGCCGTGGTCGGGGAAATCGTGGTTGTAGTTCAGCGCGTAACCGCGGTTATAGGGCCGACCGTAGTACCCGCGATCGTAATAATAGGGCCTGCCGTAGTAGCCGCTATCGTAGTAGTACGCGCGCCCGGCGTAATAGCCATACGCAGGTCCGCTGTCGTAGACATATCCCGATCCGTAATAGCCTCCTGCAGGAACCGTCGCGCATCCGGCAAGCGCCGCGCCGCAAAGCGCCAAGGTAATCAAGAGTTTCATGGCGATCTCCAGTGGAAACCTCCCATTCGTTGGGGGGAGCGGAGGGGATCGAAGTTCCATAGGACCACCGATTGATCGGAGGAACTTTTTCGCCGCATTGAACGTCTTTGCCCCGCGGGCTGCGGCGTGAGTCCCGCTGGCGCATAATAGGTATCCGGACCCTTCTTTCCATGGCACGTTCATCCTTCTCTGCATCGATGATTCCGAAGGCGCTGACGCTCGTCTTCCTGTTCGCCGCAGCGGCATGCAGCAAACCGCCCGAGCCGCCGCAGAATCCGCCCAAGCCGAAGACCGACGCCTCCGGAATGGTGTTGCTGCCCGTTGCCCAGCCCGCGGGCAATCCCGCACAGGCTGACGGTGGAATCGCTTGGCGCAAAGGCGATGTCGATGCCGCTTTCGCGGACGCCAAAGCAGCCAACAAGCCTCTGTTCCTCTACTGGGGTGCGGTCTGGTGTCCGCCGTGTAATCAGGTCAAGGCGACGATTTTCAACCGCGAGGATTTCATCGAGCGGTCGCGATATTTCATCCCGGTCTACATTGATGGCGACAGTCCCGGGGCGCAGCAGCTTGGCTCGCGCTTCAAGGTGAGCGGCTATCCGACCATGATCCTGTTCAACGCCGACGGCCGCGAGATCACCCGCTTGCCTGGCGAAGTCGATGCCGATCAGTACATGCGCGTGCTTACCATGGGCATGAATGGCGCTCGGCCGGTGAAGGACACGCTTGCTGCAGCGCTGTCCGGTGACGCCCGTTCAGCGACCGGGCCGGTCGTCACCAAGCTCTCGCCGGAAGACTGGCGCATGCTCGCGTATTACTCGTGGGACACCGACGAGCAACAGCTCATCGCCAAGGATCAGATGGCGCCTACCCTCGAGCGCCTGGCGCGCTCGTGTCCGCCGAAGCAGCGAGAAACGGCGACTCGGCTTGATCTGCGGGCACTGGCCGCCGCGGCGACGGTCAAGGGTGCGAAGCCACGCGACGACAAGGTTGCCTCGGAGCGTGTTACCCGGGTTCTGACCAATGACAAGATGGCGCGCGAGGATTTCGATCTGCTTACTAATTACGCCGGCGATATCGCAGGCTACGTTACTGCGCCCAAGTCAGCGCAACGCGCCGATCTAGCCAAGGTATGGACGGCAGCGCTGGAGCGGCTCGCCGCGGATCCCACTCTTTCCACTGCGGATCGCCTGACCGCGGTGCAGGCGCAGGTCGCGCTAGCCCGGCTCGACGCCGCGAAGAGCGCCCCGCTACCCGATTCGCTGGTCAAAGAAGTGCGCGATCAGGTCGCTCGCGCCGACCGCGAGACGACGGATCCGTACGCGCGTCAGTCGGTGATCAGTGCCGCGGCGGAACTGCTCACCGACGCGGGACTGCTCGATGACTCCGACGCGCTGCTTCGCGCGGAGCTCAAACGCTCGCATTCGCCATACTACTTCATGCTCGGCCTCGCCTCCAACGCGAAGAAGCGCGGCGACAAGGAGCAGGCGCTGGATTGGTACGAAAAGGCCTACGCAGCGGCCGACGGCCCTGCGACTCGCCTGCAATGGGGCGCAAGCTACGTCAATGCGCTCGTCGATCTCTCGCCGCAGGATTCGCCGCGCATCGAAAAGGCCGTGTTGAGCGTGATCGGCGACATCGACGCGACCCCAGCCACGTTCTACGGCCGCAGCCAGCGCTCGCTGGATCGTATCGGTAAGAAGCTCACGGCGTGGAACAAGGATCAGCAGCACGGTGCGTCGCTTGCACGCATCCGCGCACAGATGGCGGCGGTCTGCGCCAAGCTACCCTCGGGCGATCCCGCACGCACCACGTGCGATGAGGTGCTTTCGACGCGCAAAGACATGAAAGCATAGGCCGGTTTGTCCGGCGCGCAAGAATAAATCATGAGCCACAAACACGAAAACCTGCTACGCGCGATCTTTCACGATCCGGTCAGCGGCAACATCCAATGGCGCGAGGCCGAGTCTCTGTTGCGTCACCTCGGAGCTACCATCGAGCAGCTGTCAGGGGCGCGCATTCGGGTGCGCCTAAACGGCGTCGAGGACACCCTGCACCGCCCTCACCATGGCGACGCGTTGGGCCGTCAGGACATCTATCACCTGCGCGAGTACCTTGCCCGCTCCCGGGTCACGCCGTCGCTGTACGAGGCGCAGCGCAAAGCCTAATCGCTCGGCGCGCGAACTGCCGCGGCGGCTTACGGTCCAAGGCTGATGCACGAGCGAACGGCTGAGGAACTGCACGAGGGCGACGTCATGAACGAGCCCGAAATCGAGATCTCGCCGGACGATCGCCCGCTGTTCCAGGCCAAAAAGCATACCCCACGCGCGACGTGGCCCATTCTCGGGGTCATCGTGCTCGCGGCGCTTGCCGGCGGCGGCTATTACTTCTGGAGCCTTCGGCGCGCAGCGCCGCCTCCTGAGCCTGCCGCTCCCGCGGTGCAGGCTCCGCCCGCCCCGGCGGCGCCGCAGACGAGTGCCACGCCGCCGGTCGAGCATCCGCTGGAAAGTTCCTCAGCCCCACCCGAACCGCTTCCCGCTCTCGCCGACAGCGACGTGACGGCGCAGGACGCCCTCGCCGGCTTGTTCGGCGCGCCGGCGTTTACGCGTTTGTTCTATCCCGAGGACATCGTGCGCCATTTCGTGGCGGCGATCGACAATCTTCCGCGCCATAGCGTTGCCCAACGTGTCATGCCCATCAAGCCGGTAAGCGGGCCGTTCCTGGTCGCGGGACCCGATGGCAGCGTTACCATCAGTCCGGACAATGCCGCGCGCTACACCTTGTATGTCCGTGCGCTGGAGTCGGTGGACTCCGCCAAGCTCGTCTCCGCCTATGTCCGTCTCTATCCGCTCTTCCAGCAGGCGTACGCTGAGCTAGGTTATCCCTCGCGCTATTTCAACGATCGCGTCTTCGAAGTCATCGACAATCTTCTCGCCGCGCCCGATGCGCCGGCGCAGGTTGTGCTCACGCAACCCAAGGTGATGTACGAATTCGCCGACCCGAACCTGGAAAGCTTGTCCGCCGGCCAGAAGATCATGGTGCGCATGGGCCACGACAACGAAGCGCGGGTCAAGACCAAGCTGCGCGAGATCAAGCGGCTGCTGTCACGCGGCTAGAAACGCCGCTTCACCCAAACGGGCGTGCACCCACGGGTGTAGACGCCCCTGAATATTCCTAGTTCACTGAGCAATGTCGGCGGCGCGACATTGGTGAGCGCGTCCGCGCGGCAAGTCAACAGATGTCGAGGTGCTCATGAGACCTTGGAGAGGGTGGTGTGCATTCGGAGCGGCGTGCCTAATCGCGTTACATTCCAGTCTAGCGCAGGGAAGCAACCGGTTCCTCGCCGGCTTCATGCACGAAGGCACGGGTAACCTTACTGCGGCGCAGCTCTGCAATAAGTGACGTCTTAGCTACCGGCGCGATTGCGCCCGCGCAACGCGCGCGCCGCGGCATCGGCCATGTTTTCTTTGCCCACTCCGAACAACTCTGCAAGCGCGCGACGATAGAGCATTGCTCCCGCGAGCATGCTGTCGTCGTGATCGGCACCCTCGACCAGCAGCAGTTTCTTCGGGCCGGTCGCCGCGGCGTAGAGCGCCATGCCGAAGCGCGACGGAACGTAACGGTCATCTGACCCGTGAACAACGAGCACGGGCATACGCACTTGGGACATTTTCGAGACCGAATCGAACTTCTGCGACATGAGCAGCCCGACGGGAAGCCACGGGTAGCTGAATTCCTTGGCGATGTCGAGCAGCGTGGTGAAGCTCGACTCGACGATGAGGCCGGCGGCCGCTCCGCGGTTCGGATGGCCGCCCAGCCCCGCGCTCAACGCGGCGGCAAGATCGATCGCCACGGCGCCACCGAGCGAGTGTCCATAGATGAATCGTTTGGCAGTATCCGGCTGACGTGCGATCAGCCAGCTCCAGGCGGCGCGTGCGTCTTCGTAGACAGTATCTTCCGAGGGCAGATCGCCATCGCTTTTGCCGAAGCCGCGATAGTCGATCGCCAACACTGAAAAGCCGAAACCCCGGAGCTGCTCGAGCCGGAAAACCTGCCCCATCAAATCGGAGCTTGCGCCATGAAGGTAGAGTACAGCCGGCGCGTCTGCGACTGATGCCGGCCACCACCAGGCGTGGATGCGCTGGACAGCTGCGTCGCTTTTGACCGGCAGATCGAACTCCTGCACGCCGTCGGGGATGCGCGAAAGCAGGTCAGCTGCGTCACTCACCGCGTGAAAGGTGAGTTGCCGCTCCTGGTGCTGAAGTGCCGTTGAACCGCCACCGAGTAGTGCGCCCGTAACGGCTGCCGTCACGGCCAACCGCAACGCGGAGAGGCGATCCAGCTTGAATGTTGCACTGCGCATAGCGTCACCTTGAGCGACAAGGCGCAAGGAATATGCCATTCACCTCGATCGCCGACGGACGGCAATAAGCGCATGCTGCGCGGGCGGCAGAAGCGCGCGCGTAGATCTGGAAAGCTTACGACTCGGATGTAGAAATGACCGCGCGAATGCGCTCCGCGGTAAGAGGCAGCTCACGCACCCGCACACCGAGTGCATCGAAAAGAGCATTGCCGATCGCTGCCGCGGTAGGACCTTGTGCCGCTTCACCGACGCCGACTGCGGCGCAATCCGGACGCGCAACGATCTCCACCCTTACCTCAGGTGTCTCCGAAAAGCGAAGCACCGGGTAGGAATCCCAGCTGTCGCTTGTCACCCGCGCGCGATCGAAGCGCACCGCCTCGCGCAGCGTCCAGCTCGTCGATTGAATGCCGCCGCCTTCGATCTGATGCGCGACACCATCCGGATTGATCACTTGGCCCGCGTCGACTGCGATGATGAGACGGCGCACTCTGATTTCCACCTCAACCTCGATCTCGGCGATCACCGCGCAATAGGCGGCGGAGTTCTTGTAGCGCGCGAAGCCGATGCCATGTCCCATGCCTTCGCGTTTCGTCCACTGGTTCCATCCCGCCACGATGGCGGCACGCTCGATCACCGCGCGAGCGCGGCGATCGACGAGATGACGCAGGCGGAAACCGACGGGGCTTTCTCCCGCTGCGGCGGCAAGCTCATCGACAAACGATTCGATGGCGAAGACGTTGGCGTAAGCGCCGAGCGAGCGCAGCGCGGACGTACGCAACGGCATGTGCAGCACTCGATGACTGACCACCTGCCATGACGGGAACGCATAACCGGGGATCGCGTTGCGCTCCGCACCGCCGCCGCCCGCCAACGGCGGGTTGATCGAAGGCGTGCGCTCAAAAGGCGCCGCGAGCTGCCACGCGCCAAGAAGCGCCGGGCTCTTGGCTCGGCCGGGACGCGATGTGTGGCCGTTGCTCCACACCGTGTGCCGCCAGCCGACGATCGCGCCGTCTGCAGTAAGATCCGCCTCGAGATCGACCACCATTGCCGGGCCGAAAGGCGCCCACGCCAGCTCGTCGGCCCGCGACCACTGCACCCGCACCGGCCGGCCACCGGCAGCTCGTGCAAGCCAGGCCGCATCGAAGGCGACGTCGTCCGCGCCGTTGTGCCCGTAGCTGCCGGCGCCCGGCACATGCTGCACGGTCACTTCCGAACCCGGGAACGCCATCACGAAGTCGCGTCGCAGATTGAAAATGCCTTGGCTGTGCGTCCACACCTGCAAGCGCGAATCGCTCCATTGCGCCAGCGCGCATGAAGGGCCGATCGACGCGTGCGCCAGATAGGGACGGTTGTAGCTCGCTTTGACGGTTCGAACAACACGCGGTGGAGCGGCAGGCGCGTCGCCGGCGACGAAGCTGGTCTCGGCCTCTTCTCCTTTGAGCCACGCCGGAAGCGCGCGCTCATCGGGAAGGATCGACGGTTCGTGCCATCGCGCATGTGCAGCGAGCTTGCTGCACGCAGCGTCGGCTGCGGCTTCCGTTGTCGCGAGCACCCCGACCAGTGAGCCATCACGCAGAACATCGACGACGCCGGGAAGTGCGCGCGTGCTGCTTTCATCGAGATGCTCGAGCGACGCGCCGGGCGACGGCGGGCGAAGGATCCGGCCGTGCAGCATGCCTTCGAGCTCGACATCGTGGATGAAACACGGTCGCCCGAAGACCCTGTCCGGAAGATCGCGACGCGGCACAGACACACCGACGATGTGCTGCACACTTGCCGGCTTCGGCGCGACCTGTCCCGTGGCTTCGCGCTCGAGCAATTGATCGTCGACAAGCTCCCAATAGCTTGTTCGCCCGGCGTTTGCGGCGACGATGTCGCCATCGACGATGCAAAGCGACTCGGCCGGCACGGCCAGGCGCGCCGCCGCCGCGCTCAAGTAGAGCGCGCGCACTTCGGCGCAGGCTTGGCGCAGTGCGGTGCCCGACTCCTCGATCGAGCGGCTCCCCGAGGTGACCGCCTCATCGGGGCTTCGCGCCGTGGACGCCGGAATCATCCGCACCTTCGCAAGCGAGACATCGAGCTCTTCGGCGACGATCTGCGCCAGCGCTGTCAGAATGCCTTGGCCGATCTCCACCTTGCCCGAGAACACTTCGACATAACCGTCGGAATGGAACTTGAGCCACTGCGAGAGCCTTCGGTTCACGCGCAGGCTTCCCGGCAACGGCATGCCGGCCGCTGCTCCGCGGCTTGGATCAAAAGCGAGGTTCATGAGGCTTCAGCTGCCGCGCGCAACACCGCACGCACGATTCGGTTGTGACTGCCGCAACGGCACAGATTGCGATCGAGCGCCTGCTTGACATCGGCCTCACTCGGACGCGGCGTTCGCGAGAGCAGCGCGGCAGCGCTCACCAGCATTCCGGAGGTGCAATAGCCGCATTGCGCGGCCTGCTCCGCGATGAAAGCCTTCTGCAGTGGGTGCGGCGACTCGGGCGCACCCAGGCCCTCGACAGTCACAATGCTCTTGCCGGCCACAGAGCCGACCGTTGTGGTGCATGACGGCACAGCGCGATCGTCGATGAGCACGAAGCATGCGCCGCATTGCTCGCTGCCGCAGCCGAAGCGCGTGCCCTTGAGTCCGAGCGCATTGCGCAGGACGTCGAGCAGTGATGCGTCTCCGTCTGCCGTCAGCCTCCGCTCGCTTCCGTTGATGCGCAGCGTGAACGACTGCGCCCGACCGCTCATCACTGATCGACCTTGGCCCCCGAGATCTTGACGATGCGCTCCCATTTGACGACGTCTTCATCGAGATAACGCCCGAACTCGTCGGGAGCCATGGTCATGGCAACGGCGCCCTGCTTGGCCCACTCCTCTCGGACGTCCGGCTTGCCCACGATCTTGGCGATCTCCGTGTTGAGCCGCTTGACGACGTCCTGCGATGTGCCCTTGGGCGCCATGATGCCGAGCCAGATCACCGCTTCGTAACCGGGCACGCCGGCTTCGGACATGGTTGGAACGTTTGGCAGAACCGAAGAGCGCACCTTGCCCGTCGTCGCCAGAGCCTTGACTTTGCCCGCCTTGGCGAAGTCGGCCATGGTCGTCACCGCATCGAACATCATGTCGACCTGACCGCCCAGCACGTCGGTACGCGCCTGCGAGCTGCCCTTGTACGGAACGTGCACGATATCGACGCCCGCCATCGCCTTGAACAGTTCGCCCGCCATGTGATACGGCGTCCCTGGGCCGGAGGAAGCGTAGTTGAGTTTGCCCGGCTTGGACTTGGCGAGCGCGATCAGCTCCGCGAGCGAAGACACCGGTACCGACGGATGCACGACGAGGACCAAGTCGGAGTAGTTGACCGGCGCAACGGGCACGAAGTCGCGCATCAGCGCGTAAGGCTTATTGCGCATCAACGATTCGTTGACGGTGTGCGTGTTGGACATCATCAGCAGCGTATAGCCGTCGGGTGCGCTTTTGGCTACGGCGTCAGTGCCGATCACCGAGCCTCCGCCGGGCCGATCGTCGATGACAAAAGCCTGGCCGAGCGCGACCTCGAGACGCTGGCCGAGAAAGCGCGCGTAAATGTCGGCGGGTCCGCCGGCTGCGAAGGGAACGATGATCTTGACTGGCCTGGTGGGATAGTCCTGCGCGAACGCCGCAAAGGACGCCAGTACAATCCAAAGACCCGCAGCAAATCCTGCACCGGCACGCGACATCGGGTTCTCCTGCTGCAGACTCGGGAAACCGTAATTTACTACGGCCGCGCGTTCCCTGGAGCGACAAATCATGACGACAACGATCGTAGCGATCTTCCTGATTGTCTACCTGGGCATGATCCTGGGCGAATTGCCGTTTTTGCAGATCGACCGCACCGGCGTTGCCTTGTTGGGCGCAATCGCTCTGGTGAGCTTGGATGCGGTGAGCCTTCAGGAAGCAGCCGAGTCGGTGCATTTGCCGACGATCATCCTGTTCTTCTCTTTCATGGTGCTCTCTGCCCAGATGCGTCTCGGCGGCTTCTACGATTGGGTGACGCGCCGTCTCGCTGCATTTCCGCTTTCGCCGCCGCTGCTGCTGGGAGCCGTGATGCTCGCCGTCGCGGCCCTCTCGGCAGTGTTCAGCAACGACATCGTCTGTCTCGCCATTGCTCCGGTACTCATTCACGCATGCACGAGGCTCAAGCTCGACCCGGTCCCCTATTTGCTGGCGCTCGCATGCGCGGCCAACATCGGTTCCGCGTGGACGCTTATCGGCAATCCGCAAAACATGCTGATCGGGCAGACGTTGCGGATGTCGTTTGCAGGCTATTCCGCCGAGGCTGCGCTGCCCGTCGCGCTTGGATTGATTGCGACTTGGGGCCTGATCGCGTGGCAGAGCCGGGGCCGGTGGGGCGAACGCGGTGAGCCGTCGACCGCCGTGATGACCAGAGCGACGCCTGTCGCCGGCGACGACGAAGCGCCGCTCGATCGCTGGCAGACGACCAAGGGCCTCGTCATTGCCGGCGTCCTGCTGGTCGCCTTCGTGCTCTCGCCGTTGCCGCGCGAGCATGTTGCGCTCACCGCGGCGGGCGTTCTGCTGATGAGTCGCAAGCTGCACACGACGCGAACGCTGGGGCTTGTCGATTGGGAGTTGTTGATCCTTTTCATCGGTCTGTTCGTCGTCAACCATGCATTGCAGCGGACCGGCCTCGCCACCGCGGTCGTGAACGACTTCGCGCAAGTAGGCTTCGATCTGCGTCAACCGGCTCCGTTGTTCGCGGGGACTTTCGTGCTGTCGAACCTCGTGTCGAACGTCCCGGCGGTGATGCTTCTGCTGCCTTTTTCGGATCACGCGTTTGCCGGTCCGCTGCTTGCGCTGGTCAGCACGCTGGCCGGAAACCTTCTGATCGTCGGCAGTATCGCCAACATCATCGTGGTCGATGCGGCGAGGCGCCGCGGCATTCACATCGACTGGCACCGACACGCCCGCGTGGGTGTTCCGGTGACGCTGGTAACGCTGGCGATCACCGCGATCTATCTGTGGTTGCGGATATTGTGAGTCGGAGCCAAGCCCGCCCATCCCTGAGGTCGGATCGGCCCATCACGGAACTGGCTTGTCGACGTCAGGGCTACTGCTTTCCGCGTCGACCGGACTCAGGCCACCGATTCTCACGCCCAGCAATCGGATGCGCCGCTCCAACGGCACACGCTTGAGACATTCGCCGGCGATGCGCCGGATCGATTGCGCATCATGAATCGGCTCATCGATGGTCTGATCGCGCGTCACGGTCTTGAAGTTGTCGTAGCGCAGCTTCAATCCGATGGTCCTGCCGGAATAGCCCTTGCGCTGCAGGTCGTCGGCGAGATCGGTGCACAGCTCGGTGAATATCTGCGACAGCGTGTCGCGATCGTGAACGGCGTGCAGATCGCGCTCGAAGGTGGTCTCGCGGCTAATGCTCACCGGCTCGCTTTCGGTTACCACCGGGCGGTCGTCGCGGCCGTGCGCCGCGTCGTGCATCCACGCGCCACGCGCGTCGCCAAAGTGATCGATCAGCCAGGAGAGCTCCGCGCCGGCGAGATCGCCGATGCTGCGAATGCCGAGCTCCTCGAGCCGTTTTGCCGTCTTCGGTCCCACGCCGTTGATCTTGCGCGCGGACAGGGGCCAGATGCGCGCCTGCAAATCATCCGGCAGCAACAGCGTCAGGCCATCCGGCTTGTCGAGCTCGGAAGCGATCTTGGCGAGCAGCTTGTTCGGTGCGACTCCGATCGAGCATGAGAGTCCTGTTGCCTCGCGCACCGCGTCTTTGATCGCCCTGGCTACGTCGCGCGCACGCCACCATGCTTCGGTGGCGTCGCTTTGATCGGTCAGCGCATCGTGCTCGGGCAGCTTGACGCCGGTCAAGTCGATATAGATCTCGTCGATGCCGTTATCCTGGACCGATGGCGCGATCGCGCGCACCGCCACCTTGAACCGGCGTGAATACCTGCCGTAGGCCTCGAAATCCGTCGGCAGCAGGATCGCATCAGGCGCGAGTCGCGCTGCTCTCATCAAGGCCATCGCCGAATGCACTCCCAGCGCTCGTGCTTCGTAGGTCGCCGTTGTCGCGACACCGCGCCCGGCGTAGTCGCGCAGGCGCCGGAAGTGTCGCGTCACACGTCCGGTTTCGGGATCGGTCGTCTCTTCCGGCCGATTGCGGCTCCCACCGCCGATCACCACCGGCAATCCGGCAAGCTCGGGATAACGCAGAAGCTCGACCGACGCATAGAACGCGTCCATGTCGAGATGAGCAATCAGGCGCTGCGTAGTCATCGGTGCTTAAACGATCCGGCGCTTCCCTGCTCCAGCTCTGGAAACTGCCTGCTTGTGACGCGATCCGTTGCTCGAGCGTGATCGGCCTACACGCCCGCCTTGGCCAGGATCACCACCGATACGCCGTGCGCCTCGCGCTGCGCATCGGGATTCTGATATGAGTGCGGGACGTTGCCCGGAAATGCGAGCACGTCGCCGGCGGCGAGATCGTAGCGATCGCCTGCGACAAAGATCGTCACCCGGCCTCCGAGGCAGGTGAAGAATTCGCGCGTCCCAGGCAGATGCGGAGTCCCGCGGGTAGCGCCGCCAGGGGCGAATTGCATGACATTCAGCATCTCCTCCGGCACGGGCTCAGGCACCAGCGGGCGCACGGTGATACCTCGACCCTGCGAGTGCGCAGCGACTTCGGGGGCCGACCACTTGCGGACCTTGGCGCGTGCAGGCGCGAGCAGCTCGTCGATCGGCACATCGAGCGCGTTTGCGACTTTCACCAGCACTGCAAGGGACGGGTTGCCTTCGCCCGATTCCAAGTTGGCGATGGTCGAGCGCGGCACGCGCGCGGCTTTGGCGAGCGCATCCTGGGTGAGTGCGCGCGCATGGCGAAGGCTCGCCAGATTGCGGGCGAGATGTGCGGGCACCTGCTTCGGTTCGTCCATCGCTTCGACCTTTGGTCAATGTGTTGGACAACGCGCTTGGGGCGACTTCAGCTCGTGCCTATTATCACTCCATCGAAAGGAGAATCGCCATGAACAGACAATATCAATCTCAACTCGCAGTACTCAAAGACGGAGTAAGCGCCGGCACGCACGGACTTAGTCAATGGTCCGGAAGACGCGTAGCGATCACCGGCGGAACATCGGGCCTGGGGCTTGCGCTGGTGAAGGAGTTGCGCAGTCGCGGCGCCGAGGTCGCATTCATCGCCCGTCATCGCGATCGCGTCGAGCGCGTCTCGGCAGAGACACGCGCTCACGGCATCGTCGGCGATGTGTCGAAGAAGGACGACATCCATCCGATCGCACTGCAGATCGTGGGCCGCCTCGGTGGTCTCGATGCGCTGGTAAACAATGCCTCGAGCCTGGGCCCGGTGCCGCTTGCTCTGCTGGCCGACACCGAATGCGAAGACTTCGAGCTGGCGCTCGCGACAAACGTTCTCGGCCCGTTTCGCCTCTCGCGCGCGTTGCTGGGTGCGCTCGCGGCGTCGGCACGCGAGCGCGGAAGCGCCGTTGTTGTGAACGTAACGAGCGACGCCGCCATCAACGCGTACGCGGGCTGGGGCGCTTATGGCACGCGCAAGGCGGCGCTGGCTCATTTGAGCCGTATCTGGAACGAGGAGATGACAGCGCAAGGCATTCATTTCGTGGCGGTGGATCCCGGTGACATGGACACGCCTTTGCACGCCGTCGCGGTTCCCGACGCCGATCCCGCGACGCTCAAGCGTCCCGAGGTTTCCGCGGGTGAAATCGCCGGCATGATCGCCGGCGCCCTGTTCGAGCGCGAACCTTGCGCATCGTCGGCGCGCGAGTCGGAAGCCGAAGCGGCAGTTGCGCGATGATCGTCGCCGACCAGCCCAGGCAGCGGCCGCCCGACGCCAAGTTGCTCATCGTCGATGCGCAGGGGCGAACATCTCACGCGTCGCGCAGCACGCTGATCGACCGGTTGCGGCCGGGCGATCTCGTCGTGGCCAATGATGCCGCGACCTTGCCCGCCAGCCTCGATGGCGTGCACGCCGCGACCGGAGCGCGAATCGAGGTCCGACTCGCAGCTCGTCGGTCGCTGGCGACGCACGATGTCCGGTGGTTTTCCGCGATTGTTTTCGGGGCAGGCGACTTTCACACGCGCACCGAAGATCGCCCACCGCCTCCGCTGCTGGTCCCGGGCGATCTAATCATGCTCGGTCCTTTGCGCGCCGTGGTCCAGCGCGTGCTTGGACACCCGCGCTTTGTCCTGCTGCGCTTTGAAGATTCGCCTGCGGCGATATGGGAAGGCCTCGCGCGCCAAGGGCGGCCGATCCAATATGCGTACATGACCACGCCGCTTGAGTTGTGGGACGTGTGGACACCGATCGCCGGACCACCTGTGGCCTTCGAGCCGCCGTCCGCCGGCTTCGCACTCGACTGGCACGCGCTCTCAGAGATGCGCGCCCGCCGCATCGGATTCGCAACCCTTACTCACGCCGCAGGCATCTCGTCGACCGGCGATCCGAAGCTCGATGCTCGCCTGCCGCTCGACGAGCCTTACGTCATTCCGGTTTCGACCGCGCAAGCGATCCGCCGCACCCGCGCCATGCGGGGCCGCATCGTCGCGGTCGGAACGACCGTAGTGCGGGCGCTGGAAGATTCGGCGGCGATAAATGGCGCAGTGCCGTCCGGAGAGCGAGTTGCGACGTTACGCATCGACAGCTCGACGCCACTCAAAGTGGTTGACGCGATTCTCACCGGAACCCACGCACCGGGGAGCTCGCACTATGCGCTGCTCGCCGCGTTTGTCGACGAATCGACGCTCAAACGCATGGATCGCGAGCTGGATGTGCGCCGCTATCGCACCCACGAGTTCGGAGACTCTATACTGGTCGAACGCTGCGCGAATCGAATCGCCGCGGCGGGCAGTTGCGCGAAGAAGCTTGTCGCGGCGTGAGGATCAGGCGAATCCAGCTGACCATCGCCGGAGGCGCACCGTTTCCTAGTCCCGGCTTGATTCAACTCGCCGCATGCAGCTGCCTCCGCTTGGTCGGGGGAAACTCGAGCTCTTTGGTGGCAGAGTCAGCGACGCCGAAAAGCTCCTCCAGCGCCCTACGGTATTCGGTGCTGCCGGCGCTCATGCTGTTGTTGTGGGTTGCTCCATCGACCAGCAGCAGCTTCTTGGGCTCCGGAGCCGCCTCATAGAGCGCCTGGCTGAAGCGCGACGGCACGAAGCGATCCCCCGCGCCGTGCACGATCAGCACCGGCACACGAACGCGGCCGATCTTGTCCACCGAGTCGAATTTCTGCGACAGGATGAGCTGAACCGGAAGCCACGGATAGGTCAGAGATCGGGCGATTTCTGCGAGCGTGGTGAATGACGATTCGACGATCAGTCCGCGTGCAGGAACCGGCTTGCCCGACTGCTCGGCCTCAGCGCTCAACTTGGCCGCGAGGTCGATCGCGACCGCCCCACCCAGGGAATGGCCGTAGATAAAACGCTTGGCGGGATCCGGCTGCAGCTCCGCGAGGCGCTCCCAGGCAACCCGCGCATCCTCGTACACGGTGTCTTCCGAGGGCAGGCCGCCCTCGCTCTTGCCGAATCCGCGATAGTCGATCGCCAGCACGGAAAACCCGAACGCCCGCAACTGCTCGATCCGGAAGAGCTGTCCCGTCAGGTTCCAGCGCGACCCGTGGAGGTAGAGCACCGCCGGCGCGCCAGCCGACGCCGCCGGCCACCACCATGCGTCGATGTGCTGCGGCTTGCCTCCATTGGGCACCGGTAGCGTCATCTCCTCGATGCCCGAAGGCATTCCGGTATACCAGCTCGCATCCCCGGGGACGACGCGGAAAGTGAGTTCCCGCTCCTTCTCGGCGAGCGTGCCGCAGCCTGCCGCAGCCAAGGCAGCAGAAACCCCCATCAGGGTGAAAACTCGCAGCCATCTGGCGCGCAGCCAGGCGATCAGACGCAGCAACATGACGGTAACCCCGGAAGACTAACGCTCGAAGCGCTTCCCCGGAGGACACCGGACCCGCGCCGGACTAAAGACACCTCCGGCGCGGGCCGGGTTCCATGCCCCGCGTGGGAAAGTGCAGCGGGATCAGCCGACCTTGGGCGCCGTTGCCTTGAAGCTCGGACGCTCGGCCATCCAGGCGTGCGCGCGAACGACGTTGGGCACGCCACCAAGCAGCGCCTTGCTCTCCGGAAACATGCCGAGATAGAAGACGATCGGCGCAAGCAGCAGATCCGCCAGCGTTACCGTGTCGCCGGCGAGCGTGTTGCGCTGCCCGTAGGCGCGGTCGAGCACCTCCAAGAGCGACTTGATCTCGGGCAGCGCCTTGTCGATCACTGCGCGATCGGGCGTGTTGTCGGCGCCCTTGGGAAAGATGTATTGCAGGACGTAGCGCCGCATCATCGCGTCGTAGCCGTGGCAGTTGATTAGGCTCACGTATTGCTCCATCCGAGCGCGCTTGGCCGGGTTCGCGCCCATCAGCGACGGCCCCCCGAAAGACTCGTCGATAAAACGCACGATGGCAGTCGTCTCGTAGAGAGTGAAGTCGCCGTCGCGAAACGCGGGCACGCGCCCGAAGGGGTGCAGCGCCTGGACCGTTTCGCTGTGAGGAGCGACCGGCTCATACGCGTAAGCCAGGCCCTTTTCGGCCAGCGCCATGCGCAGCGTGCGCACGTAGGTGCTGCGGGGATCGCCATACACCGTGAGCGTGGCAGCGGTGCCGCGCGCATCGAGTACATCTGTCAGGTGATTGATGGTGAAGCCCCATCCTTCGGTGTGCGCATCGCGCGCTTCCGGGGCCGGGAAGCCGGAATGCATAAGACGCAGCTCGGTTTCAACTCCCTCCTCACCCCTCCGTTCGGAAAGCGTTACAGTCACCAGGCTCTCGCCTATCGCACCCATCTGTTCGCCTTCCCACTTCCAGGTGAAAACCAGCCGTTCGGGCGCGGCGACCTCGCGATAGACGCCACCGACCGCGTAGTCATCGCCGGTCCGAGTCCGCCCGCTGAAACGGTAGCGTCCGCCCACACGCGGATCGATAGAGGCTTCGGTCACGGTGAATCCGCGCGGACCGAACCACTGCCGCACCAGCTCCGGCTTAATGAACGCGTCGAAGACCTTCTGCCTTGGCGCGCGGATGGTGCGGGAAACAGTCAAATCGAAAGTGTCGCGAGCAGTCATCGCTTTCTCCTCTTGGATGGGGGTGTAGGGGACTCCAGAAGCGCGGCCAGATCTTCGAGCCGCTCCTCCCAGAAACACCGATAACGTTCGATCCAGCTTTGAGCGGCACGCAGCGGCTGAGCGCGAAGCCGGCACATGCGGCGCTGAGCGTCGACCCGGCGCTCGATCAACCGGGCCTGCTCAAGGACGCGAAGATGACGAGATACAGCCGGCAAGGAGATCGAGAACGGACGCGCCAGATCGCCCACGCTCGCTTCGCCGCGCGCGAGCCTGGCCAGGATCGCTCGCCGCGTCGGATCAGCGAGCGCGCCGAAGGTTTCGGTCAGATCGGATGCGGGGGAGCGGTGCACGGCAGGTGTTGTGCTGCAGCTTGGTGAGGCTAACTCTACCCGCCTCTTATTTAACAGTCAAGTTAAATAATGCACCCGGCTTCGTCGATCCGCTTCCGAAGCCTTCGCGCGCTATCATGCGCTGATGAGCCAGACCGCTGCCCGCGACAGCTCGAGGGAGCTCGCCGAGGAGTTCGACCTCGCGCGTCTCAACCCGGCCTTCTACGCCGATCCGTACCCGACCTACCATGCCCTGCGCGCGCACGCGCCGGTCAAGCGCATGGAAAACGGATCGTGGTTTCTCACCCGTTATGAAGACATCCTGCCGGTCTATCGTGACGCGAAAATATTCAGCTCCGACAAGAGAAAGGAGTTCAGCCCCAAGTTCGGCGCATCGCCCCTGCTCGAGCACCACACCACCAGCCTCATTTTCAACGACCCGCCACTCCACACCGGCGTGCGCCGGGCGATTGTCGGCGCATTGACCCAGCGGCACATCGCGGCGATGGAGCCCGGGTTGATCAAGCTGGTCGACGAGCTGCTCGCCGCCATGGAAAGCAAAGGCGAGGTCGATCTGCTCGAGGACTTCGCTGCTGCGATCCCGATCGGCATTATTGGCAATCTGCTCGGGATACCGCGTGACGAACGCGGCCCCTTGCGCGACTGGTCATTGCACATACTAGGGGCGCTCGAGCCGGTGCTCACCGAGCGGAGAGCGACCGACGGCAATCGCGCGGTAACGGAGTTCCTTGCTTATTTGAAGAAGCTGGTCGACGAGCGCCGCGCGCACCCGCGCGACCCGGAGACTGATGTGCTGACCCGCCTCATTCTCGGCGACGACCAGGGCGAGAGCCTGACGGAAAACCAGCTCCACCACCAGTGCATCTTTCTGCTCAACGCCGGGCACGAGACGACGACCAACTTGATCGGCAACGCGGTGTACGCGCTAGAGCAAAGGCCAGATCAGAAAGCGCGCTTGCTTGGACAACTTGCGAACGTCGAACTCTTCAAGACGGCCGTCGAAGAGTTCCTGCGCTTCGATAGCCCCGTTCAACTGGGCAACCGCATCACGACGCAGGAGGTCGAGATCGCGGGTCTGAAACTGCCGCCAGACACGCGTATCAATATCTGCATTGGTGGTGCCAATCGCGACCCGGCGCAGTTTTCTGATCCGGATCGGCTGGACATCAGTCGCGAGCCCAATCGGCACGTGGCGTTCGGCTTCGGCATCCACACCTGCGCGGGATTGAACCTGGCCAGGCTCGAAGCGCGCGTCGCGCTGTCGCGCTTCCTCGAGCGCTTCCCGCGTTACGCGCTGCTCGGAAATCACGTGCGCGGCGGGCGGGCGCGCTTTCGCGGCTTTTTGCACCTGCCGGCGCGACTGGGAGGATAACTACCTCCTTGTCGCGTCCCGCGACACGATCCGATCCGCGTCGGTAGACTGCGCGCCTCCGCGGTCAGATCTCCGGCTACGCCGCGGCCCCTCTTCCGCGCTGCGACGCGCTACCTCCCGTTGGGCGGGCGGCGGGCAAGATCGATGTCGAGATACTTCCAATACTGCTGGAACACGAACGGGCTGAACCCGTCGACCCAGGGTTGCACGACCTGGCTCTCCAGCCGAAATACATTGGGCAGCATCGGCATGTAGGTTCGTGCGATTTCCGACATAACCCGCGCGGTCTTGATCTGGCCGGCTTCGCCAGGGCTGGCGAGAAATTGCTCGAACGCACGATCGTATTCGGAGAGTTTGAATGCGGTGATGTTGACCGTTCTCGGCTGACGGCTATAGAGCTGCGTGAGCTCCGACCAGCCGGAAGGATTACCCCCGTAACCGCCGGCGTACATCTGGAATTTCCCCTGCTCGAGCTCCTTGATCACATCCTGGAACGGTGTGATGTGAAAATCCATGCGAATGCCGATCGCATCCATGTTCTTCTTGAGCAACGTGGAAAGCTCCCTCGTAATACCGCCAGATCGCAGCGATATGGTCACCGTGAGCGGCTTCCCGTCCGGCGTCATGCGGTAGCCCGCGCTGTCTCGATCGCGGTAGCCGAAGCGGTCGAGCAGGGCATTTGCCGCCGACGGATCGTAAGTGCGCTTGGCGGAAAGATTGGGATCGTGACCGGAAACACCCGGCGGCACGATCTGGTTCGCCACCAGTGCCTGGCCTGCAAACACGACTTCCACTTCCGTCTCGCGATCAAATCCCATCGCCATGGCCCGGCGCAACGCCACGCGGTCGTTGCTCATCCCGCCGATCACTGGATCTGTCATGTTGAAATAGAGGGAGAAAAGAAACGGTTCCGTCACGACGAAACGAGTCATGCCTTTCGCGGTGTACTCGGGTTTGAGCTTGCCATTGAGCAGCATCCGATTGGCGATCTCCCCTCGCAAAAGGGCGTAGTCGAGTGCACCGCTTTCGAACTCCAGCATGCGCGTGAGATCTTCCTCGATCACGTTGACTTCGATCACTCCGACTTGCGGCAGCGTCTTTCCACGCATGCGCTTTTCGAGAGCCGCGTCCGCCGATGCGTTGCTTTCCGGAAACTTAAGCGAACGGTACTTGGGATTTGCCTCCAGGATGACGCGGGAACCGCGCTTCCATTCCTTCAGACGGTAGGGGCCCGTTCCCACCGGGCGGTCGCGGATGTCGCCGCCCGCTGCCTCGACCACTTCGCGCGCAGCTGCGCCGACGAAACCGATCAGGTCGTTGATATTGGGATAGTTGGGCTCGGTGAGCGTGAGCTGCAGGGTATAGCGGTCGAGCACCAGCATACCCGCGATCGGACGGTCGTAATCGAACTTTCCGCTCGAGCGGGCGGCGTCGACTACGGCACGCGCACCGACGATCAGGTCGGTGAGAATCGTCTGCCCGCCGCGGTGCAGATTGGGATCGATCCACCGCTTGTACGAATATACGTAGTCGGCAGCGACCAGCTCGCGCGGTTTGCCCTTGAACGCCGGATCGTCGGTGAAAAAGATTCCCGGCTTGACGCGCATGATCCAAGTCTTGCCGCCATCAGTGACCTCGACCGGTCCCGCGGCGGTCACCGGCGACAATCGCGGGGAAGCGCCGAGATAGTCCCACTCGTAGAGCGGCTCGAAAATCGCCATGATGATCTGGAACGAGGGATCATCGTTGTATTGCTGCGGATCGAGAGTCTCGATGTCGTACGTCGCCACGCGCAGGACCTTGTTGGGATCGGCCGCCTGAGCCATGCGGCCGAACGCCAGGCTCATGCACGCCAGCAGGAACACGGTCACTCGCGTCGCGTTGAAGCGCATCGCTCTACTCAAAGTTGGTTTCTGAAATCACCCCTATTCGGCATCAACCACGCGACTCGACGGTCGGATTGAGACAGTGATCCGTTATCATGGCACGCTCGAGTCGAAAGGAGGAGGAACAATGAACAGGCGACTCATCTGCGTAGCGATAGTCTCTGCGTCCCTCGCGTTCTCCGCCGCCGCAGTCGCCCAAGTAAAGGTAGGCGTGACGATTTCGGCGACCGGGCCGGCGGCATCACTGGGCATCCCGGAGAAGAACACGATTCCGCTGTGCCCCAAGAGCGCGGGCGGGAAGAGCATCGAGTACATCGTTCTCGACGATGCCACCGACACCACCACGGCCGTGCAAAACACACGCAAGCTGATCGGAGAGAACAAGGTCGATGCCATCATCGGCTCGACGACGACACCCAATTCGCTGGCGATGATCGACGTCTTTTCCGAAGGCGAGACGCCGGTGATCTCTCTTGCGTCGTCGATCAGGATCATCGACCCCGTCGACGCCAAAAAGGTGTGGTCGTTCAAGACGCCGCAAACCGACGTGATGATGGGTGGAGCGATTCTCGAGCATGCGTCCGCCAATGGCGTGAAAACGCTGGGCTACGTCGGGTTCAACGATGCTCTGGGCGAAGCATTCTTCGCCGAAATCGAAAAGGCCGCGGTGTTGCGCAACATCCCGCTGGTAGCGAACGAGCGCTTCGCTCCCAAGGACACCAGCGTCACCGGGCAGGCGCTCAAGCTCATCGGCGCGAAGCCCGACGCGATCGTCATCGGCGCATCGGGAACGCCGGCGGCTCTGCCGGCGAAAACTCTGGCTGAGCACGGCTACAAAGGAAAAGTCTATTTCAATCACGGCGTAGCCAATAACGATTTTCTGCGCGTCGGCGGCAAGGACGTCGAAGGAGCGTTTGTGCCAGCGAGTCCGGTGATCGCCGCGAGCCAGCTCCCTGATTCGCACCCGGCGAAAAAGCGCGCGGAGGAATACACCAAGCTGTACGAGGCAACGTTCGGCCCGGGCAGCGTCGCCGCATTCGGCTCGTATACATGGGACGCCTGCCTCGAGTTGGCCAATGCGATTCCGGTGGCGCTCAAGACGGCGCAGCCGGGCAGCGTCGAGTTCCGTCGTGCGCTGCGCGATGCGCTGGAGGCGACGAAGAATTTCGAAGTCACCAACGGCTCAGTGACCATGACCAAGACCGATCACCTTGGACTCGACTCGCGCGCGCGAGTGATGGTGCAGATTCAGAACGGCAAGTGGGTGCTGCAGAAGTAGCGGTCCGAGCAGGGAGCAGGGGCCCCTCGATTTGTGTGGGGATGCGACCGGCCCGCGAGTGGCCGCTGCGGCCGACGCGCGACGGCGCATTCATCGGGAGCGGCACAAAGAGGCCGCGGTCTGAGCAGCGAGCAGGGCGCGCGTCCAAATAAACGGGGAGGCGCGAGGCCTCCCCGGGTTGCTACTTGAGGATTTGAGTTTCAGCCCGCGGGCGGACCGTAGTACGGAGCGGGCGGCGCCGGCGGCGCAGGTCGCTGCGACGGCATGTCGCGATAGCCGGCCCGCACCGGGACCTGGTTACCCTTGGCGTACATGCACTGGACATACGCGTTGTCGTAGAGGTGCTGCGTCTGCGCGTAGGAATAACCGTACGCACCGCCGCCGGCGGCGGAACCGATAATCAAACCGGAACCTGCGCCGATGGCCGCTCCGGGCCCGGCTTGATGGGTCGCTGCGCCGATGGCCGCACCCGCAGCTGCGCCGATCAAGCTGCCTACAACGGCGTTGCCGACCGCGGCATCGCTCGCCGCTTTGTTCGGATTGGTCGCTCCAAGCGACGCTTGCGCAAACTGATTGCACGCAAAGCTGTCCGCCTGGAACGCTTCAAAGCTCTTGTTGGTACCCGGCAACACCATCACTGTCGGCGCCGTGGGAACCGTGGCGCACGCAGCAAGCACTGCAACGGGAACCAAAGCAAGCGAGCGGTTCAACATCAAGTTCACGAATCTCTCCCTCGTTCTGCGCTACTGAATCGTCGGAGCGGAAGTGGGAGGTGGACTGTTCGGTATCACCCTCGTCCACGGGCGATTGCAGTTTGCGACCTGCGGGTAGTAACCCGCCGGGTCGGAACAGTAATAGTAAGTGTACTGACCCTGGCCACCATATTGATTCTGATCGTATTGGCCCTGGCTACCCGTGGCCGGCGGGGCGCTATCGAATGACTGGGTGCTATCGCGCTGGATATACGTCACCGGGCCTGGATCAGCCCAGGAAGCGGAACTCCACCCCGGGCTAGGCCCCCACCAACCACCCCAAGGCCCCCACCAGCCAGCGGTGGGCCACCACCAGGCGCCCGGAACTCCCCACCAGACGTTCACCGAAGGCCACCAGACCCAGCGCGAGCCGTTCCAGCCCCAACCTCCGTGCCAGCCGCAATTCCAACAGCCGCCGTGCCAACCACTGCCGCCATTCCACCCACTGCCGCCATGCCAACCGCCACTGCCATTCCACCCACTGCCGCCATGCCAACCGCCACCGCCATTCCAGCCACCACCGCCGTGCCAGCCGCCACCACCGCCGCTCCAACCACCACCGCCACCCATGCCGCCACCCATGTGGCCTCCGCCGCCGCGCTGTGCCGCAGCCGTTCCTGCGATGAAGAGGAATAAAGCAGCGGCGAAAACTGTAAGCATTAGTTTCCGCTCTTTCATAAACATCTCCTTACCAGACCCGCCAACAGACTTAACGCTTGGCGTTTAGTTCCCGCTTACACAATAAACCAAAATTTAGGTGCTGACGCAACTCTCTGCGTCCCTTGTATGACCTGAGACAACATCCCCTCGCCTCCTACGCCGCTGCCTCGATCAGATATTCCAAGATGTTCGGTTGAACAGCACAGCGGTGAGAAATCGCGCATTTTGGTATGCTTAGCGTTTGTTTTGCATGCGAGGGTGGCAATGGCAACGGATACACCGGCGCGCGGCGCCGAGGCGAAGATGGACGCCGCGTCACTGTACCGCGAAGACATTTACACCGACCGCGCTGCGGGAACGATCCGGGTGCTCACTCCGGTGACGCGCGACGGCGGAGCCGATCAAACGCGGCCTACGATCTATGTCGGGGAAGCGCAGATCCTTACTAACATGGGGCCGCTGCCGATCAGTTTCGAAATCGACGCTACGAGTCTGAGCGACGCCGTGCAGAAATATGGCGACGCGGCTAAAGAAGGCGTGGATCGAGCGGTGCGTGAGTTGCAGGAGCTGCGCCGGCAGGCTTCCTCGTCGATCCTCGTCCCAGGCGCGACGCCGGGGCTCGGCGGCCTTCCGCCTGGCGGCGTAGGCGGAGGCAAGATCAAGCTGCCTTAAGCCGGCCTTCGCGGGGAATTCGCCGGATCGATCTGGCGCTGACGAACGGCTGTTCAACTTGGGTTTCTCCTTTGCCCTCCCCGTGAAGAACCCAGCGGCTCTTCGCTTGCTAAGCGCGCTGCTTCTCGCCTCGATCACTGCTGCGGCTGCGGCACAGGGTGCACAGCCGGTAGCACGAGCGGTCACTCCGCGAGGGGATCTCTCCGCGGACGAGAAGGCGACCATCGACCTGTTTCGCCGGTCGAGCCCCGCCGTGGTCTATATCACCACGCTGCAGCAGGTGATCAATCTTCTGACCATGAACGTGAGGGCGGTACCGCGCGGCACCGGTTCCGGCTTCATCTGGGACGACCAGGGACACATCGTCACCAATTACCATGTCATCGCCGGGTCTAAGGAAGCCAAGATCCGACTGTCGGATCAACGCACCTTCGATGCCGCACTGGTCGGCGCAAGCGCCGAATATGATCTTGCGGTCCTGCGCATCAAAGTGAGCGACAAGCGGCCGACGCCTTTGCCTTTGGGTATCAGCCGCGAGCTGCAGGTCGGCCAGCGTGTCTTCGCGATCGGCAATCCTTTCGGGCTCGATCACACGCTGACCACCGGAGTGATCTCGGCACTGGATCGCTCCATCGACGGAGAAGACGGCAACAAGGTCCACCACCTTATCCAGACCGATGCTGCGATCAACCCGGGGAATTCCGGAGGACCTTTGCTCGACAGTGCCGGTCGCCTGGTAGGCGTCAACACCGCGATCTACAGCCCCTCGGGTGGCAGCGCCGGCATCGGCTTTGCCGTGCCCGTCGATACCGTCAATCGGGTCGTGCCGGAAATCATCGCCTTCGGCCGATATCGCCGTCCCAGCATCGGCGTCGCTGTCAATGACGAGTTGAGCGCGGCATTGACGACGCAAGCAGGTGTCAAGGGTCTTGCGGTGCTCGAGGTCATCAAAGGATCGCCGGCAGCGGTCGCGGGCATGCGCGGTGCGCGTCGGTTGCGCGATGGCAGCATCGAGCTCGGAGACATCATCCAGACCATCGACGGCCAGCCTGTCGACAATGCCGCCGCGATGGACCGTCTGCTCGATGGCAAACGACTGGGAGACCGGACAACGCTCGGCCTCCTGCGCGAAGGCAAATCGCTGAGCGTGACGCTTACCCTGGTCGACGCGCGGACGTAGCAGCGCGCGTCGCGCGTGCTGGCGCGATATCCTCCATCGCCCATTCGGGCTTGGCGAAGCGATCGTTCAGGTAATCGGTGAAGCTTCGCACTTTCGCCGAGAGGTGGCGGCGGCTCGGATAGACCACATAGATGGTCCGTGGCTTGGGTTCGAAGCTCTTGAGTATCCGCGCAAGGCGTCCCGCTCGCACTTCAGGGCCCACCTGAAAATCCGGTTCGACGATGACTCCGAATCCCGCTACGGCGAGTGCCGACAGCAGCGCGCCGCTATTGGTGTGCACAGGGCCGGTCACTCGGACGCTGCGCTCGAGCCCGCCGCGATCGCGGAACGTCCACAGATTCCTTTGCTGGGCGTGTTCATACGTGAGACAGGCATGGCCGACAAGGTCTTCAGGCTGCTGTGGCTCGGCATGTCGCCGCAAGTACTCGGGAGACGCGCAACACATGAGGCGAGTCTCGCCGACCTTGCGCCCGACCAGATTCTGGCTGCCGACATTGCCGATGCGCACTGCAGCGTCGAAGCCCTCCTCGACCAGGTCAACGGCGCGATCGGAGAGCTCCACGTCGAAGCGCATTTCGGGAAAACGCTCGCGGAAACCCACGATCGCCGGCGCAAGGTGGCGAACGCCGAAGGTGGTCCCGCAGGTCAAGCGCAGTGTTCCGCGAGGCTTGAGGGTGCCGGCGTGGGCCGAGTGCTCGGCCTCCTCGAGATCGGCCAGCAGCTGGATACAACGCTCGTGGAACACGCGCCCGGCTTCCGTAAGCGACAATCGGCGCGTGGTCCGGTTGAGCAGCCGCGCGTCTAGGTGAGCCTCGAGGTCTGCCACCTGTCGCGAGACTGCTGACACCGAGACCTGAAGTCGCTCCGCCGCGCGGGCGAAGCTGCCGGTCTCGACGACTCTGGCAAAGGCAGTGATGGCCTGAAAGCGATCCATCTGTACCCGGGCGTGCCACCATATTGTTGCAATATACGCAATAGTAATTCATTTTTGGCAGTGTTTATTATTCGTTTTGCAACGTTCATCATGGCACCCGTCGCGCCCTGGAGGCGCCTAACTTTAAGGATGGGGACCATGGATCAGACCAACCGTGTCGACGTCGCTGCCGGGTTGCTGCGCACCGGCCTTGGCGTGATGTTCATTGCGCACGCGCTGCTCAAGTATTTTGTCTTCACGCTTCCGGGGACAGCCCAGTTCTTCCAATCGATCGGTCTTCCCGGCGAGCTCGGCTATGTCACCTTCGCCGCGGAACTCATCGGCGGGGTATTGCTCATATTGGGTGTCTACACGCGGGCAGTCGCGTTGACGCTCTTGCCGGTACTGCTCGGCGCGACTTGGGCCCACTCCGGAAATGGCTGGCTTTTCACCTCGCCCAAGGGCGGATGGGAATACCCGGCGTTTCTCGCGTTGGTCGGCCTGGTCGTAGCCATCCTGGGTAGCGGACGCTATGCGCTAAAGGCGCAACCCGCACAAGTAGCGTCAGCCGCACGCCTGCAGCGCGCTTGAAAGCGGACTCGATTCCTTGCCTGTAAACCTTCAACAACGAGGATGCCATGAAACTCTACTACTCTCCCGGTGCCTGTTCGCTGTCGCCGCACATCGTGGTACGCGAGGCGGGACTGCCTGTCACGCTGATCAAGGCGAGCACCAAAACGCACCAGCTCGATGACGGCACCGATTACTACACGATCAACCCCAAAGGCTACGTTCCGTTGCTCGAGCTGGACAACGGCGAGCGGCTCAGCGAAGGGCCGGCCATCGTGCAGTACCTGGCCGATCGTAATCCCGCGTCGGGCCTTGCTCCGCCTGCCGGCACCATGGAACGCTACCGCTTGCAGGAATGGCTAAACTTCATCACCTCCGAGCTGCACAAGCAATTCAGTCCGATGTTCGCCGCGAATACGCCCGCCGAATACAAAGAGATCCTCAAAGACAAGGTCTCCAAGCGTTTCGACTGGCTATCTGGCCAGCTCCAGGGAAAGGACTACTTCCTGGGCAAGCAGTTCACCGTGGCTGACGCGTACCTGTACACCATTCTTCGCTGGACAAACTTCGTCGGCCTTGACCTCAAGCGCTGGCCGGTGCTCGCCGAATATGTAGCAAGGGTGGAATCGCGTCCTAAGGTGCAGGAGGCGCTAGTGGCCGAGGGCTTGATCAAGCAGCCGGCAAAAGCAGCCTAGGAGGAACGTTTGTGAGCCGATTGCCCACGCTGTTTCTTTCCCACGGGTCGCCCATGCATGCCGTCGATCCGGGCGAAGCTGGACGCGCGTGGCAATTGCTCGGTCGTTCGCTGCCTCGGCCAAGCGCAGTGCTGATCGCATCGGCACATTGGGAAACCGCGGTTCCCATGTTGACCGGCAACCCAAAGCCGGAAACCATTCACGACTTCGGCGGCTTTCCCGACGAGTTGTACCGGGAACGTTATCCCGCTCCGGGTGCGCCCGAAGTCGCCGCGGAAGCGGTCGCGGCACTCAGAGCGGCGGACATCACTGCCGGGATCAATGGCTGCAGAGGTTTGGACCACGGGGCGTGGGTGCCGCTCAAGTGGATGTACCCTGAACACGAGGTACCGGTCGTGCAACTGTCGCTGCAGCCGGAACTTGGACCCGCACATCATCTGCGGATGGGCAGTGCACTCGCGCCGCTGACTGAAGACGGGGTGCTGATCATCGGCTCGGGCCATGCGACGCACAACCTCCGCGATTGGGTCTCCAATCCGCGCCGACATGAGCCGCTGCTCTATGCGGCATCGTTCGCAGAGTGGCTCAAGGGCAGGCTCGAAGGGCACGACGCCGAAGCCGTCATCGATTATCGCGATCAGGTGCCGGAGGCTAAGCGTGCGCATCCGACCGAAGAGCATTTCCTGCCGCTTTTTATAGCCTGGGGCGCCGCCGGTACCGATGCACGCGCCGAACGCATCATTGGCGGCTTCGAGGCAGGGGCGCTCGCCCTGGATTCCTATCTCTTTCATCCGGCGAGCTTGAGCGTTCAGTAGCTTGTTTCGGCCACGGCGCTGTCAGCAGTGTCGGACGCTCTCTTACACGGAAATCGGCGCGGCGCCGATTTCCGCTCGGGCGCCGGCGGGTCTACATTGCTTCAAGTGCTGCTTACTGGCTCGGTGGGTCTCGACTCAAAATCGGTCCCACCACCGGATCAGCGGTCGTCCGCCGGGAGGCAACGAAAAACCCAAGGTATGCAGGCCGCGTTCTGGGAAGCGCTTTCCGGTACGCCAAGCAGAGCAACCGGGCTAAGGTGCGCATGCCGTAGCCGGCGCAATCTGCTACCAACCTTGCTTAAGGCGCGAGGTGCCTGCGTAGGAGTTCACGCAGGAGATACAAAGCGCCACAATGGCGCTCGCACCGGAAAAGCGATGCGAGCGGAAAGGGACCATGCAAAGGCCTGAACGTGCTCGGCTCGAGGGTTCCGGGTCCCGTGTGGCGACCAGGCTGAGCGATCACGACGTTTATCTGCTGCGCGAAGGAACCCATGGGCGTTTGTATGATGGATTGGGTTGCCAACTCGGGCGCGATGAGGCGTCATTCGCGGTGTGGGCGCCCAATGCCGCGCGCGTCTCGGTCATCGGCGAGTTCAACGGCTGGAGCGATTCCGCTCATCCGCTAGCGGTGCGTCATGACGGCTCCGGCCTATGGGAAGGCGTGGTCCCCGGCGTCTCGCGCGGCGAAGCGTACAAGTACCGCATTTTTTCCAAGCACCGCGGCTACAAGGTCGACAAAGCCGATCCTTTCGCATTCTTCGCCGAAGTGCCACCAGCGACGGGATCGCGCGCCTGGACGCTCGAATACGAGTGGGGCGATGAGGCCTGGATGCGCGACCGCCGCGGTAAAAACGCGCTCGACGCGCCGTTCGCTATCTACGAGTTGCACCTTGGGTCGTGGCGCCGCGACGATAACCGTCTTCCGACGTATCGCGGCATCGCCGAACCGCTGGCCGAGTACGTGACCATGATGGGCTTCACTCATGTGGAGCTCATGCCCATCGCCGAGCATCCGTTCTACGGCTCTTGGGGCTATCAAACGACGGCTTACTTCGCGCCGACCGCGCGCTACGGCACGCCGCAGGATTTCATGTTCCTGATCGATGTGTTGCATCGCCGCGGCATCGGCGTGATCCTCGACTGGGTGCCGTCGCACTTTCCTTCCGACGAGCACGGGCTGGCTTTTTTCGACGGCACGCACCTCTACGAACACGCGGACCCCAAGCAAGGCTTTCATCCGGAGTGGAACAGCTCGATCTTCAATTACGGACGCAACGAAGTCAGGGCGTTTCTGCTCTCGAGCGCCTTGTTCTGGCTCGACAAGTACCACATCGACGGCCTGCGCGTTGATGCCGTGGCGTCGATGCTGTATCTCGACTACGGACGCAAAACCGGCGAGTGGATCCCCAACAAGCATGGCGGCAAGGAGAACCTGGGCGCGATCGATTTCCTGCGAACGCTCAACCAGGCCGTATATCGCGACCACCCCGATGTGCAGATGATCGCCGAGGAATCCACCGCGTGGCCGATGGTTTCGCGGCCCCTCTACGTCGGAGGCCTGGGCTTCGGCATGAAATGGAACATGGGCTGGATGCACGACACGCTTGATTACATGCGACAGCCGCCGGTATATCGCAAATACCATCATGACCGCCTGAGCTTTTCGATCTGGTACGCGTTTTTCGAAAACTTCGTTCTGCCGCTGTCGCACGATGAAGTCGTCTACGGCAAGGGATCGCTCATCGGCAAGATGCCCGGCGACACCTGGCAGCAATTCGCCAATCTGCGGCTGTTGTTCGGCTACATGTGGGCGCATCCGGGCAAGAAGCTTCTGTTCATGGGGGGTGAGTTCGGCCAGCGACGCGAGTGGTCGCACGAAGCCGCGCTGGAATGGTGGGTTCTGCAATATCCCGAGCACTCGGGCGTGCAGCGCTGGGTCGCCGATTTGAACGCGGTGTATCGCGCCGAGCCGGCGCTGCATCAGGTCGACTTCGACGCATCCGGCTTCGAGTGGATCGATTTTCGCAATGCCGACCAGAGCGTGATCAGCTTCCTGCGCCGACCGCGCGAGGGAGCGCCGGTGATGGCAGTGTGCAACTTCACCCCGGTGCCGAGGATCAATTATACGGTCGGAGCACCCCAAGGAGGATGGTGGCGTGAGCTTCTGAACAGCGATGCGCCGATTTATGGGGGAAGCGGCATGGGCAACTTTGGCGGGGTGGAAGCCGCGCCAGTCGCGGCGCAAACGCGTTCGCATTCACTGACATTGACGCTGCCGCCGCTCTCCATTGTCATGTTCAAACCGGCTTGAGGCGAGTTGATCTGTTAACGCTATGGACACAAGCGCATTGCGTCCATAGCATTAACAGGCCCTAGAACAATAAGATGTCTGTTTCGCACTCGTCAGCGCCTGACGGCCGCGTACGCGCGGTCATCGAAGCGATCGAGCCGGCGGTCGACGGCGGACGCTTCCCGATCAAGCGAATCGTTGGCGACGAAGTCACTGTCGAAGCCGATTGCTTCGCCGACGGCCACGATCAGCTCTGCTGTCTGCTGTTGCACAGGCGGGACAGCGAAAGCGAATGGCGTAGCTCACCCATGCAGGCTTTGGGCAACGATCGCTGGCGCGGGGTTTTTACCGTCGATTTGCTGGGCACTTACCGCTACACGGTGAGCGCATGGGTCGACGCATTCCTCTCCTGGCGTCACGACTTCGCGCGACGCGTCGAGGCCGAGGACCTGCGCGTTGCCGCGCTCTCAGGCGCGGCACTGATCGACGCGGCGGCGGCGCGGGCAGCCGGTGGCGAGCGCGAACAGCTCGCGGCGTGGGCGCGCCGCCTGCGGAGCGAGAAGGACCCCGCGGCGCTTCGAGCGCTGGCACTCGATAAGGACTTGGGCGAGTTGGCGCAGCGCTTTCCGGATCGCAGTCTTGCCTTCACCTACCCGTCGGAATTCGGCGTTACGGTCGATCGCCCGGTTGCACGCAACAGCGCGTGGTACGAATGGTTTCCGCGCTCTTGCGGGGCGGCAGCCGAAGTTCACGGCACGCTCGCTGACTGCGCGGCGCGGCTGCCGTACGTGGCCGCCATGGGTTTCGATGTGCTCTATCTTCCGCCGATTCATCCCATCGGTCGCGAGCGACGCAAGGGCCCCAACAACACCTTGACGCCGACTCCGCAAGACCCGGGCAGTCCGTGGGCGATCGGATCCGCCGAAGGCGGCCATACGGCCATCCATCCGCAACTCGGTACGCTGGACGATCTGCAGCGGCTCGTCGCCCAAGCGAAGGGACACGGTCTCGAGGTCGCACTCGATATCGCCTTTCAGTGCGCGCCGGATCATCCGTGGGTGGCGAGCCATCCCCAGTGGTTTCGCCGGCGTCCGGACGGCAGCGTTCAGTACGCGGAGAACCCGCCCAAGAAGTATCAGGACATCTATCCGCTCAACTTCGAAACCGACGACTGGCGGGGACTGTGGCGCGCGCTCGCCGATGTCTTTTCCTTCTGGGCGGAACACGGGGTGCGCATCTTCCGCGTCGACAATCCGCACACCAAGCCGTTCGGCTTCTGGGAGTGGGTCATCGCGGAGATCAAACGGCAGCATGCGGAGGTGATATTTCTTTCCGAAGCCTTCACCCGGCCGAAGGTGATGCACCGGCTGGCCAAGCTCGGATTCACTCAGTCGTACACCTACTTCGCCTGGCGCAACAGCAAGCGCGAGCTGACCGACTACTTCACCGAACTGGCGCAAGGCGGCGGACGCGAATACTTCCGTCCCAACTGCTGGCCGAACACACCGGACATCCTGACCGAATATCTGCAGTTCGGCGGGCGTCCCGCGTTCATGGCGCGACTCGTCCTTGCCGCAACCCTGTCAGCCAACTACGGCATTTACGGTCCTGCGTTCGAACTGATGGAGCATAGCCCTCGCGAGCCGGGAAGCGAGGAATACCTCGATTCGGAAAAATACGAGATCAAGCACTGGGACCTCGACCGCGCCGACAGCCTCGCCGGCTACATCGGGCGAGTGAACCGTGCGAGGCGAGAAAACAAGGCGCTGCAGCAGGACTGGAGTCTCGACTTTTTCCCCGTCGATAATGAGCAACTCATCTGCTATGCCAAGACGACTGCCGATCTGGACAACGTCGTGGTCATGGTGGTGAATCTCGATCCGGCGCATACCCAATCGGGATGGGTCGACCTCGACCTCAAGCGGCTCGGCATCGAAGCGCAGACCTCCTACCAGATGCACGAGCTGCTCACAGGTGCGCGCTATTTGTGGAACGGGTCGCGCAACTTCGTTTCGTTGGATCCGTCCCGCTCGCCCGCGCATATCTTCCGCATGCGCCGGCGCGTGCACCGCGAGCAGGACTTCGACTATTTCATGTAGGACGATGAATCTACAGGCCGCCGAACAGCACGCTCCTCAGGTCGCCGTCAACGGCGACGACCCGCTCTGGTACAAGGACGCGCTCATCTACGAGCTGCACGTCAAGGCGTTTTTCGATTCCAACGACGACGGCATGGGTGACTTCCAGGGCTTGACCAACAAGCTCGACTACATCCGCGACTTGGGCGTCAACACCATCTGGCTGCTGCCCTTCTATCCGTCGCCGATGCGCGACGATGGCTACGATGTCTCCGACTACCACAACATCGCGGCCAAGTACGGCACCCGCCAGGACTTCAGGAATTTCGTGCGCGAAGCGAAGCGGCGAGGTTTGCGCATCATCACCGAGTTGATCGTCAACCACACCTCCGATCAGCACCCGTGGTTCCAGGCGGCCCGGCGCGCTCCCAAGGGTTCCGCCAAGCGATCGTGGTATGTCTGGAGCGACGATCCGAAGAAATACGCCGGCACGCGGATTATCTTCACCGACACCGAAAAATCCAACTGGACCTGGGACGACATCGCCCAGCAGTACTACTGGCACCGCTTTTTCAGCCATCAACCCGATTTGAACTTCGACAACCCGAAGGTGCTCAAGGCGGTGCTCAAGACCATGCGCTTCTGGCTGGACATGGGCATCGATGGCTTCCGACTCGACGCGATTCCCTATCTCTGCGAGCGCGAGGGGACCAACAACGAAAACCTTCCGGAGACGCACGAGCTCATCAAGAAAATCCGCAGGCTGATCGACGAACATTACGTCAACCGGCTGCTTCTCGCCGAGGCGAACCAATGGCCAGAGGACGTGCGCGAGTACTTCGGCAACGGCGACGAATGCCAGATGGCGTATCACTTCCCCCTGATGCCGCGCATGTACATGGCCATCGCGCTGGAGGACCGGCATCCCATCTCGGAGATCATGGCGCAGACGCCGGACATCCCCGAGAACTGTCAGTGGGCCATTTTTCTGCGCAATCACGACGAGCTGACGCTGGAGATGGTCACCAACAAGGAGCGCGATTACCTCTACCAGATGTACGCCGCCGACCCGCGCGCGCGCTTGAATCTCGGCATACGACGGCGCCTGGCGCCTCTGCTCGACAACGACATCGATAAGATCAAGCTGATGAACAGCCTGCTCTTGTCGATGCCCGGCACGCCCGTCATCTATTACGGCGACGAGATCGGCATGGGCGACAACGTCTACCTCGGCGATCGCGACGGCGTGCGCACGCCCATGCAATGGCGGCCGGAGCGCAACGCCGGCTTTTCCAACGCAGACCCGCAGCGGCTGTATCTACCGCCGATCATGGATCCGCTGTACGGCTACCAGGCGGTCAACGTCGAAGCGCAGGCGCGCGAGACCTCGTCGCTGCTCAACTGGATGAGGAGAATGCTCGCCACGCGCCAGGCGCATCGCGCCTTCGGCCGTGGCTCGCTCACCTTCCTGCGCCCGCACAACCGCAAGATCCTGGCTTATATGCGCGAGCATGGAGACGACGTCGTGCTCTGCGTAGCGAATCTAGCGCGTTCGGCTCAACCGGCGGCGCTGGATCTGTCGCGTCACAAGGGACGCGTGCCGATCGAGCTTCTTGGACGCGCCACGTTTCCACCGATCGGCGAGCAAGCCTATCCGCTGACGCTGCCGGGGCACGGCTTCATGTGGTTCCGGCTCGCGCCGAGCTCGGAGGTGCCGGCAGCACGCGAAGAGCGACCGCCGCTCGAAGAGCTTCAGGTACTGGTGCTGTTCGACGGCTGGGCGAGCCTCTTTCGCGACCGGGTGGTCCCGTGGCGCATCGCGCTTTCGGAAAAAGTACGCGCGCAACTCGAGCGCGATGTGCTTCCCGCATTCGTCTCGACGCAGCGCTGGTACGCGGCCAAGACCGAACCGTTGCAGCGTGTCGCGCTCATCGACTACGCCGAATGGAACACCAAGGCCGGAGGCTGGCTGCTCACCATCGCCCGTGCGGAAAGGGCGGCTGGCGAGGCGCAGAGTTTCCTGCTACCGCTGGCGCTGGTGTGGGAGGAGGAAGAAGAGCGCATGCGCAAGGTCCAGAGCGCGCTGCTTGCCCGCGCGCGCCAGCAGGCGCGTGTGGGCGCGGTGGCCGACGCCTTCGCCGACGACGTCTTCTGTCGGGAACTCGTCCGCTCGATCGAGCAGGGCGCGGACCTGCGCTTTGCCCGAGGAGCAATGCGCTTCCGTCACACCGCAGCGTTCGCCGGGCTGGCTGGACGAGACTACGCCAAGCTGCCGGTGAACCTTGCCGGGCAGAGCAGCAATACCGTTATCGCGTTTGGCGAACGCCTGCTGCTCAAAGCGTATCGACGCATGCACCCGGGAATCAATCCCGAGCTGGAGATCGGTCGCTTCCTGACCGAGGTTGTGCGTTTCGAGCACGTGGTTCCCATCGCCGGCTCGATCGAATACACCGGCGCCGACGCCGCGACCACGACCATGGCGCTGCTGCAGGGTTTTGTCAGCAATCAAGGCGACGCCTGGGCGTTTACCCTGAACTATGTCGAACGCTTCCTCGAGCAGCAGCGCACCGGTACCGCGCCCCCTGGAGAGCCAGGGGAGGTGCATGGAGGTTATCTCTCGCTCATGCGTATCCTCGGCCGGCGCACCGCCGAGCTGCATGCCGCCTTCGCCACCAAGACCGGCGACCCGGCATTCGATCCCGAGCCCATCGAGCCGCGAGACGTATCGGCCTGGGTCCATCGAGCGCGCGACACGGCATCGCAGATGCTCGATCGCCTCGACAAGCGGGGCGACTCGCTCGACCCGGCGACACGTACCGACGCTCAAGCGCTGATTGCGCGTCGCAGCGAGATTCTGAAGCGCATCGACGCGTCGTCCGACGCCCGGCCACGACACGCCAAAGCGAGGTTGCACGGCGACTACCATCTTGGACAGGTGCTGCTGGCACACAACGATTTCGTCATCACCGACTTCGAAGGCGAGCCCTCGCGCTCGCTCGCCGAGCGACGCCAGAAAGACTCGCCGCTGCGCGATGTCGCGGGCATGCTGCGCTCGTTCAGTTATGCCCGCTTCGGCGCGCTCAAGAATGCAATCGGCGAGCGTCCAGACGCGCTGGCATCGCTCGCCGCGCCGGCCGAAAACTGGGAGAAGGTCGCGCGCGACGCTTTCCTCGAAGGCTACCGCGACGCGGCGCACGAACGCGGGTTGCTCCCCACTTGGCGCGAAGCGACCGGACTCATCAATCTGTTCATGCTCGACAAGGCGTTCTACGAGCTTGGCTACGAAATGGACCACAGGCCGGATTGGGTGCGCATTCCACTTGCGGGAATTCGCGAGCTGCTACCTGGCGCCGGTAACGAGTAGGCAACCTTCACGGAGGTCAGCATGGAACGATTCGATCTGTTCTGGGATCCGGTCCAGAGCTTCTTGGCGCAGGCCGGAGAGATCCTCCCCAAGGTGCTGCTCGCTATCGTTATCCTCATTGTCGGATGGCTGCTCGCCAAGCTGGTCCGGTTCGTCGTCGTCAAGGCGCTGCGCGCGATTAATTTCAACGTGCTCACCGAGAAAGCGGGCCTGGATGGATTCCTGAGACAAGGCGGCGGCGAAACCGACACCACGGGAGTCCTCGGCTTGCTGGTGTACTGGCTGATCATCCTCACCGCACTGCTGGTCGCATCGAATACCGTCGGGCTGACCGCGGTGACCGATCTGATCGGCCGCATCGTGCTGTTCGTGCCCCGGGTGATCGTGGCCGTCATCATCCTCGCCTTCGGAGCGTACTTCGCACGCTTCATCGGCACGACGGTAACGGCGTATTGCAAGAACCTCGACATGCCCGACGCCGTACTGCTCGGACGGCTGGCGATGTATGCCATCGTCGCTTTCGTGGTGATGATCGCCATCGATCACCTGGGCCTGGGCGATATTATTCGCCAGACCTTTCTTATCATCCTGATCGCGATTGCGCTGGCGCTGGCGCTCGCCTTCGGCCTGGGCGGACAAAAACGCGCGGCGGAGTTTCTCGAGCGCTGGTCGCGTCACGGGCGCAACGAAGAGCACAACGAGCGCGACGCTCCACCACCGATCTAGAACGATCGGACCAGGGATCAAGAAGAATAATCAATGACACCGATCAACGCCGTCTGGCCGGGCCGTCCCGACCCGCGCGGCGCAACGTGGGACGGCGAGGGTGTGAACTTCGCGCTGTTCTCCGAATCCGCAGAGCGGGTCGAACTGTGCGTCTTCGACGACGCCGGCCGGCGCCAATTGCAGCGCATCGAGCTAAAAGAGCGCACCGACCAGGTGTGGCATTGCTATCTTCCCGAAGCGCGTCCGGGGTTGCTTTATGGTTACCGCGTGCACGGGCCGTATCGTCCCGAGGAGGGTCACCGCTTCAACCCGCACAAGCTCCTGCTCGATCCATACGCACTGCAGATCGTCGGCAACTTTCGCTGGAGCGACGCCCTGTTCGGCTATACCGTGGGCCACAAGCGCTCCGATCTGTCGCTTGACCGCCGCGACAGCGCGGGCGGGATGCCCAAGTGCAGGGTGATCGATCCGGCGTTCACCTGGGGCGAAGACCGCAGGCCCGACGTGCCGTGGCACGAGATGGTGATCTACGAAATGCACGTGCGCGGCTATACCATGCAGCATCCCCAGGTCCCGCCGCCGTTGCGCGGAACATACGCGGCGCTGGCCACTGCGCCGGTCGTCGACTACCTCAAGCGGCTCGGTGTCACGACCGTCGAGCTGATGCCCGTTCACGCCTTTGTCGACGATCGCCGCCTGGTCGAGACGGGGCTGCGCAACTATTGGGGCTACAACAGCATCGGTTATTTCGCGCCCGAATCGCGCTACTCCTCGTCAGGCAAAGTCAACGAGTTCAAGACGATGGTCAAGACGCTGCATTCGGCGGGGCTGGAGGTCATCCTCGATGTCGTTTACAACCACACCGCTGAGAGCAACGAGCTGGGGCCGACGCTGTGCTTCCGCGGCATCGACAACCGGGCGTACTACCGGTTGAGTGCCGACAATCCGCGGCACTACGTCGATTTCACAGGCACCGGCAACACCCTCGACATGCAGCATCCGCGCGTGCTGCAGCTCCTGATGGATTCGCTGCGCTACTGGGTGACCGAGATGCATGTCGACGGCTTTCGCTTCGACTTGGCCTCGGCGCTGGCGCGCGAGCTGCACGAGGTGGACCGCCTGGGGGCATTTTTCGACGTGCTGCGCCAGGATCCGGTGCTCTCGCGAGTAAAGCTCATCGCTGAGCCTTGGGACCTAGGCGAAGGCGGCTACCAGGTCGGCAACTTTCCGCCGGGGTGGGCGGAATGGAACGATAAGTACCGCGACAGCATGCGCGCCTACTGGAAAGGCGACGGCGGACTGATCGGTGAGTTCGCCCGCCGCCTGACCGGGTCGAGCGACCTGTACGGAAGCAGCGGGCGGCTTCCCCACGCCAGCATCAACTTCATTACCGCCCACGACGGGTTCACGCTGCAGGATCTCGTTTCGTACAACGAGAAGCACAATGAAGCCAACAGGGAAGACAATCGCGACGGCAACAACAATAATTTGTCGTGGAACTGCGGCGCCGAGGGTCCCACCGACGACCCTGAGATCAACGCGCTGCGCGCACGCCAGAAGCGCAATTTCCTTGCCACCGTGCTTCTCTCGCAGGGCGTGCCGATGCTGCTAGCCGGTGACGAGATCGGACGCTCTCAGCAAGGCAACAACAACGCTTATTGCCAGGACAACGAAACAAGCTGGCTACATTGGACGCTCGACGGAACGCCTGACGCCGATCGCCCGCACCTGCTCGAATTCGTGCGCCGCATGATCAAGCTGCGCCGTGAGCATCCGGTGTTCCGGCGTCGGCACTTCTTTCAGGGCCGTCCTTTGTACGGCGGCGAAGTCAAGGACATCGTCTGGCTCAAGCCCGACGGCACGGAGATGACTACGGAGGAGTGGAACCAGGACTTCGCACGCTGCCTGGGCGTCTATCTTGCCGGCAAAGCGCTGGACGAGACCGATCCGCGCGGCAATCCCGTGCGCGACGGCAACTTCGTGGTGCTGTTCAACGCTCACCATGAAGCCGTTCCGTTCCGCCTGCCCGGGTATGGCGGCGGAGCGTGGATCGCAATCGTGGACACGGCGCGCGATGATGGTCTCGCGGTAGACGGCAGCTTCGCGGCGTCGAGCACGTACCCGCTGGAGGGGCGCTCGCTGGTTCTGTTGAGTCACGCCGAAAGCGCCGTGTGAAGCGACATCACGCGATGCCATTCGGCGCGCAAGTTTCGCCCGCCGGGACAAGGTTTCGTCTGTGGGCTCCGGCAGCACGCCAGATCGACCTGGAGCTCGTCGTCGGTGAGATACGGCGCGAGCTCGCCATGACGACGCTGCCCGAAGGTTGGTTCGGAGTCGACCAAGTCGAAGCCCCGATGGGCGCACGCTACAGCTTTCGCATCGATGGAGGCAGGAGCGTGCCCGATCCGGCGTCGCGCTACAACCCCGACGACGTTCATGCTTCGAGCATGGTCGTCGATCCGCTGGCCTTCGAATGGAGCGTCGCCGACTGGACCGGCCGGCCATGGGAGGAAGCGATCATCTATGAGCTGCATGTCGGCGCGTTTACTAAAGAAGGTACGTTCTCGGCTGCAGCCGAGCGCCTCGACTATCTCGTCCAGCTCGGCGTCACCGCCGTCGAACTCATGCCGCTTGCCGATTTTCCGGGACGGCGCGGATGGGGTTACGACGGTGTGCTGCCGTTCGCGCCGGACGCCTCCTACGGCAGCGTCGCCGATTTGAAGCGCCTGATCGACGCCGCGCATGCTCGCGGCCTAATGATGCTGCTCGACGTCGTGTACAACCACTTCGGCCCCGAAGGCAATTACCTCGGCATGTACGCGCCACAGTTTTTCAATCCAGACCACAGGACGCCTTGGGGAGCGGCGGTCAACTTCGACGGCGAGCAGAGCCGCACGGTGCGCGATTTTTTCATTCACAACGCGCTCTATTGGCTCGAAGAGTACGCCTTCGACGGACTGCGGCTCGACGCCGTCGACCGGATCGTCGACGATTCCTCGCCCGACTTGATCTCCGAGCTGGCCGAGGAAGTGCGCCAAGGTCCCTGGGCGCAGCGGCACGTGCATATCGTGCTGGAGAACGACCGCAATGAAGCGCGTCACCTGGGGCGCGATGCCCAGCACCGGCCGTTGCATGCCACCGCCCAATGGAACGACGATCTGCATCACGCACTGCATGTCGTACTCACGGGCGAGACCGATGGTTACTACGCCGATTTTGCGACCGCGCCGCTCAAGCTCGCGGGCCGCTGCCTCGCCGAAGGCTTCGCCTACCAGGGCGAGCCCTCCGCGTTTCGCGGCGGCGCGCTGCGCGGTGAACCCTCGGTGCACTTGCCGCTGTCGGCTTTTGTATCGTTCCTGCAGACGCATGATCAGGTAGGCAACCGGGCGCTGGGGGAGCGTATCGCGCAACTCGCCGATCCGCGCGCGCTTCGAGCAGCCATCGCCTGTGTTTTGCTCGCGCCTTCGCCACCGCTCTTGTTCATGGGCGAGGAATTCGCCGCCAGCGCCCCCTTTTTTTTCTTCTGCGATTTCGGACCCGACCTGGCACAGGCGGTGAGCCAGGGCAGGATGCGCGAGTTCACCCGCTTTGCGCGGTTTCGCGATCCTGCCGCACAGAAGCTGATTCCAGACCCCAACGATCGTGCGACTTTCGAAAGAAGCCGGCTCGACTGGGAGGAGCTTCACCTCGCTCCTCACGACGAGTGGCTCGCCTTCTATCAGCAGTGTCTGCACTTGCGCAGCAAGCATCTGGTGCCGCGGCTCGCAGGAATGGTCCCCTCGGGTAGCTTTGCTGTCGAGCGCGAGGAGGTTCTGCTCGCGCACTGGACGCTGGGCGACCGCTCGGCCCTGCATCTCATCGCCAACTTCAGCGCAACGCGACCGCACCCCGTCGAGCAGCCGGTCGGCAAGATCATTTTCGCCACGGACGGGCGACTAGGGGATCGCCAGGAATACATGCTGGAACCCTACTCGGTGCTGTGCGTGCTCGCATGAGCGAGGTCCTTGAACGCCTGGCCGAAGGCTGCGGCATCGCGCTGGAATATCGCGATATCTGGGGCGCCCAACGCAGGGCAAGCGAAGGCACGCTGCGCGCGATCCTGGCCGCGATGGGCGTGGGTGCCGAAAGCGACGACCACGCACGAAACGCCCTGTCCCGACTCGAGCAGGAGCGCGAACGGCGAGCCATGGCGCCCGTGCTTGTGGTGCGACACGGCGAGCGGCCGGCGCTGCATCTCAACCTGGCACTCGCCGACGCCGGTCATCTCGGCTGGCGCCTGAAGCTCGAAGACGGCTCGATGCACGAGGGGACGCTGTCACCGCCATCGCTCACGCCCACACCCGCAAGTACGGAGCTCGTGCTTCCCGTCGCGCCGCCGCTCGGCTACCACCGCTTGAGCATCTCCCGCGGCGACATGGTCTTGGGTGAAACATTGCTCATCGTCGCTCCCAGCAAGTGCCACCGGCCGACGGCGCTGGACGGCGAAGGCCGTGTGTGGGGGCCTGCGATGCAACTCTACGGGCTTCGCTCGGCGCGCAACTGGGGCATCGGCGACTTCACCGACTTAGCCGATTTGGCCGACCACTGGGTCAGCCGCGGTGCCTCGCTCGCCGCGGTCAATCCGCTGCACGCCCTGTTTCCGCACAATCCGGCGCATGCAAGCCCGTACAGCCCGTCCAGCCGACTGTTCTTCAATGTTCTGTATCTGGACGTCGAGTCGATCGAGGATTTTCGCGAGTCGGAGCAAGCTCGAGCGCTGGTCGAGTCGGCGCAGTTCAAAGAGGCTCTCGCCAAGGTGCGCGGAACTGAGCTGGTTGACTACGTCGGCGTAGCCGAGCTCAAAGCTCGCGCGTTCAAACTCGCATATCAGCATTTTCGCAAGGCGCATCTCCCAGTTCGTGATGCGCGCGCAGCGGACTTTGACGCATTCCGCGCCGAGGGTGGTGAAGTGTTGCGACAGCACGCACTGTTCGAAGCGCTGCAGGAACATTTCTTCCGCGTCGATCCTTCAATTTACGGTTGGCCGGCCTGGCCGCAAGCATTTCGCGACCCCGCTTCGCCGGAAGTCGAGCGCTTCGCCGCAGAGCACGGCGAGAGCGTTGAGTACTACCAGTACTTGCAATGGCAGGCTGCACTGCAGCTCGAGAGCGTATCCAAGCGCGTTCGCGACCGCGGCGCTCAAGTCGGCCTTTACGCCGACCTCGCCGTGTCGATCGACAGGGCGGGCGCGGAGGCTTGGGCGAACCAGCGCAGCTACGCAGTCGCCGCGAGCGTCGGCGCTCCTCCTGACGAATTCAACTTGCGCGGGCAGGATTGGGGTCTGCCACCGCTGATGCCCGAGCGCCTGCGCGACGCAGCATACGCGCCGTTCATCGCGACGCTGCGCGCCAACATGCGCCACGCCGGCGTGCTGCGCATCGACCATGTCATGGGACTCGCGCGGCTGTTCTGGGTGCCTGCCGGATCGGAGGCTGTGGACGGCGCGTACGTGCATTACCCCTTCGACGACATGCTCGGCATCCTCTGCCTGGAGAGCCAGCGACACCGCTGCATGGTTGTCGGCGAAGATCTGGGAACCGTGCCCGACCACTTGCGCGAGGCTCTGTCGCGCGCCGGGATTGTTTCCACGCGGCTGCTGCTGTTCGAGCGACAGCCTTCTGGCGAGTTCAAGCCTCCATCGGCGTATGTCAGACAGGCGATCGTCGCCGCCAGCACCCACGATCTGCCGACCCTGACGGGATGGTGGGAGGGACGCGATCTCGTGCTTCGCTCCGAACTTCGCCTGTTTCCGGACGAAGCGATGCGCGACAAGCAGTTCGTCGAGCGCGCGCAGGATCGCATCCGGTTGCTGGGCGCGCTCGGCCGCGAGAAACTGCTGCCCGCGGGTGTAGACGCCGATGCGGCAGAGCTGCCCGCGATGACCAGCGAGGTCGCCCTTGCCGTGCATTCGTATCTGGCACGCACACCGTCGCGATTGATGCTGGTCCAGCTCGAGGATGTCATCGGCGTGCGCGAGCAGGCCAACCTGCCGGCAACTGTCGATTCTCATCCCAACTGGCGCCGCAAGCTCCCGCTCGCGGTCGAGCTCTGGTTGGACGATCGCCGGCTGGACGATCTCTCCAAATCGCTGCGCCGTGAGCGCCCCGCAGTCCGCGCGGCGACCAGGGCCGCATCGATGGCCGCGACGCGCATCCCGCGCGCAACCTACAGGCTGCAACTGCACCGCGACTTCGGCTTTACGAAAGCAACTGCGCTGGTCCCGTATCTGGCGGCGCTGGGCGTGAGCCACGTCTATTGCTCGCCCTACTTGCGCGCGCGCTCTGGCAGCCGCCACGGCTACGACATCGTCGATCACGGCGAGATCAACCCCGAGATCGGCTCAAGCGAGGATTTCGATCGGTTCGTCGCGGAACTCGAGCGCCATGGCATGGGCCAGATCGCAGACGTGGTGCCCAATCACATGGGAATCATGGGTGGCGACAACGCGTGGTGGCTGGACGTCCTGGAGAACGGCCCTGCCTCGGCTTTTGCTGAATTTTTCGACATCGACTGGCATCCGCTGGATCCCGATCTTGCCGGCAAGGTGCTGGTGCCGGTGCTCTCTGACCACTATGGACGAGTGCTCGACCGTGGCGAGATCAAGCTCGAATATGAGCCCGACGCGGGTGCGTTCACATTTCGGTATTACGAGCACAAGCTGCCCGTCGATCCGAAGGAGTATCCGCGCGTTCTCCAGCGCGCGCTGGACTTGCATGAGCCCTCCCTGCCGGCGGCTGCGCGCAGCGGACTCTTCCAACTGGCTGCGGCATTTACGCAGCTCCCCTCGCGAAACAGCGAAGTCTCCGCCGATGTCGAGCGGCGTCGCCGCGACAATGAACCGCTCAAGCAAAGGCTCGCTCGTCTGGTACGCGATCATCCGCCGCTTAATGAGGCCATTGATCGCGCTGTGCAGACCTTCAACGTCGGGCCGGGCCGTTCGGAAGGCGTCGCCGACCTGCACTCGCTGCTCGAGGCTCAGGCTTACCGCGTCACCTACTGGCGAGTGGCCTCCGACGCCATCAACTACCGCAGGTTTTTCGACATCAACGAACTTGCGGCCCTGTGCATGGAGAATCCGGCGGTGTTCGAGGCCACGCACCGGTTGGTGCTGCAGCTGGCCGCGGCAGGGAAGATTGAAGGGTTGCGCATCGATCACCCCGACGGGCTTTACGATCCGGCCGAATATTTCGAGCGGGTGCAGCTGCTTTATGCACAACTCACACAAGACAACGAGGGCTCGCGCGGACGCTCGCTCTACGTTGTCATCGAGAAAATCGAAGCAACACACGAGCATTTGCCGGCAGGCTGGCGCATCCAGGGAACCACCGGATACAGGTTCGCCAGCCTGGTCGGAGGCCTGTTCGTCGACACCGCAACCGCCGGTCGCGTCGACCGGACCTGGCGAGCCTTCGTCGGCGAGGGAGCGGCCGCCTTCGACGACATCGCCTATTCGAGCCGGCGCATGGTCATGCGCAGCGCGCTGCAGGCAGAGCTCAATGTGCTGGCGAACCGCCTCCTACGGATCGCGCGCGCGGATCGCAACACTCGCGATCTGACGCTCTCGGCAATCCGCGATGCGCTCGCCGAAATCACCGCCTGCTTTCCGGTGTACCGGACCTATGTGGCGCAACGCGCTTCTGCCCAGGATCGCCGCTACATCGACTGGGCCCTGGGGCGGGCCCGCCGGCGCAGCCGCGCCGCGGACTCGAGCGTCTTTGCCTTTATTCGCGACGTTCTTTTGCTGCATATCCCCGAGGGAGCGCCCACCGGGCTGGAGCAGAAGTATCGCGCCTTCGCCATGCGCTTTCAGCAGTTCACCGCACCGGTCATGGCGAAGGGCGTTGAAGACACGGCGTTCTACATTTTCAATCGCCTGGTCTCGCTCAACGAAGTGGGGAGCGATCCGCAACAGTTCGGCACGACCCGCAAGGCCTTCCATCGGGCGAATTCGGAAAGGAACATCCGCTGGCCGCACGCGCTGCTGGCGCTCTCCACCCACGACAACAAACGCTCGGCCGACGTGCGCGCTCGCATCAGCGTCATCTCCGAGATGCCCGCAGTATGGCGGGCGCTCCTCCGTCACTGGAGCCGGTTGAACCGAAGGCACAAGCGAGTCGTCAACGAGCGGCCAGCGCCATCGCGCAACGACGAATACCTGTTATACCAGACGCTGATCGGCACCTTCCCCGTCGCGGATCAGGAGTCGGGCAATCTTCGCACGTACTGGGAGCGCATCGAGCAATACATGGTCAAGGCTGCGCGCGAAGCGAAGGTCTCTACGAGTTGGGTGAACGTCGATGAGGAATACGAGACGGCGCTGGCGGCATTCGTCGCGGCCATTCTTGAGGACAGCGCACTCAATGTATTCCTCGCCGACCTGCGCGCGAACGTTGCATCCTTCGCCTGGTTCGGTGCACTGAACAGCGTGGCGACGGCCTTGCTCCAGTGTACCGCGCCAGGCGTGCCGGACATCTACCAGGGCAGCGAGCTGATCGATCTGCACCTCGTCGATCCGGACAATCGCCGGCCGGTGGACTACGCCAGGCGGCGCGAGCTTCTGGACGCATTGCGCGCCCTTGCTGCGGCGCCGCCGGAGGAGCGCGCTCAATCGGTGCGCGCCATGCTCGCTTCACCCTGGGACGGGCGACTTAAATTGTGGGTGATCTCGCGCGCCCTCGATCTGCGGCGACGAAGTGAGGAGTTGTTCGCAACGGGCGACTACCTTGCCATTTCCGCCGAGGGCCCCCGATCGCGCAACGTGGTTGCCTACGCGCGTCGGCACCACGACAGCGGCGCCATCGCGATCTCCGGACGATTGTTTGCGACGCTCGGCCTGGACGCGCGCGCTGCGCCGGTGGGCGCTGACGTCTGGAGAGACACCCGAATCGAGCTGCCCTTCGCCCTCCCCGATTCGCTGAACGACATGCTCAGCGGCAGGACCATCGATGCGGGGCGTGGCGAGCTCGCGCTGGCGACCGTTTTTACCGGGCTGCCTTACGCGCTGCTTACGTGGTGAACCGCCATGGCGATGCCGCGGCCTAGTTGAATCCGCTGCACCGAATTCTATGCCGCCTGATCTGTCGCTAATGCAACCGCTGGCGTCCTTTGCGCGAGGCTTCGCGTCGCTGCGCGCGGCGCTCCGCACGATTCGATGAATCGGGACGTGTCTTGTCCTGCCAGAAGCGGAAGATCAGCACCGCCGCGATCGGCAGCTCGTCGATCATGTCCTGGCGCTTCTCCTCGGTGTCGACCCAATCGAGATACTCCGGATCGTGATCGCCGTAGGCGAGCGCCTCGACGGGCAGCATCCAGTCGCGCGTCGCGTCTTCGGAGTACAGCGGTTCCCACGACTCTTCGCGCAGCAGCACCCCGGTCATGTATCCCTCGCACCACGCGCTCGCCTCGGGCGGGCTGCGATCGTCACGCATGGTTTGCTCGGCGTGATACAAAAGGGGCTTGAACCGCGTCGGCGATTCGGCGAGCGTTCGCCGGATGCTCTGCTGCAAGCGCAGCACCAGCGAGAGAATCCGTTCCGCCTGTTCGTTGTTCTGGAACACCGGCGTAACCGTGCGCTGGCTGTCGCTCCACACCACCGGCAGCCATTCCGAAGGCTGGATCAGCTCCGGCCCGCTGACGATCGCGGTGAGGAAGCCGTCGAGCATCTCAAGGTCCATGCAATCCTGGGGGACCGCGTTGGACCCGAGGAAAACCTCGAGCTCGTCGTAGTCGGTATCGCTCAACGGCTCGTCGAGCTTGTTGGCTTCGGTCATGGGATTTGCTCCGGGCGTGAACTTAGTATCATCGCCCGAGTCTTGTCTGAACGCAAATCGCTGCCGGCAAGCCAACAGACGCAGCATGCGGGGTCAGCGCGACGCGTGAGCGAGGTAGAGCGAAGCGGCGAAGACTAGCAGCGCGCCAGCCTGGTGCGCCGCCGCCAGCGGCAGCGGCACCACAAGGATGAGGTTGCAGATGCCCAGCGCTACCTGCACGGCAAGCATCGCGAACAGAATGTTGGCACCAATGCGAGCGCGTTTACCCACTCCAGGGGATGTGCGCGTCTTCCACCACACCAGTGGGATCGAACCGGCCAGCACCAACGCCAAAACTCGATGATCGAACTGCACGGTTGCCATGTTATTGAAAAAGTTCAAGTACCACGGATCGATCATCATGATCTCGGGCGGTATCACATGGCCGTTCATCAGGGGAAAGGTGTTATACGCGAAGCCTGCGCGAGTGCCCGCTACAAGGCCGCCAGACAGCGCCATGATAAACACGAGTATCGCGACAAGGTATGCAGCGCGGCGAAGCGAGACTGATTTCGGCGCGTCGATGCCATTTTTCGGGTATAGCAGCGACAGCGCGGTCCAGAACAGTGCCGCAAAGATCAGGAACGCGAGCCCGAGGTGCGCCGTCAGCCGAAGGTGTGAGACGCGAGGATTGTCGACCAAGCCGCTTTGCACCATGTACCAGCCCAATGCACCTTGCAGTGCACCAAGCAGGAACACGCCAAAGAGTTGCGGCGCAAGTCTTGGTGGGATAGTGCGCCGCGCTACGAACCACAACAGCGGAAGGAGAAATGCTGCACCAACGACGCGTCCAAGCAGCCGATGGACATATTCCCACCAAAAGATATGTTTGAACGCTTCCAGGCTCATTCCGCGATTCATCTGCCTGTACTCCGGAGTCGCCTGATATTTGGCAAATATCTCGTTCCATTGCGCGTCCGTCATGGGAGGCAGCACTCCCACGATCGGCTGCCATTCAGTGATCGACAATCCTGAATGAGTAAGGCGCGTTACCCCGCCAATGACGACCATCGCGAAGACAAGCGCGCAACACAGCAGGAGCCACACGGCGACCCGAACCGCCCCTTCTGGCCGACGTCGCGCCGCTTCGCTTTCGAACGAACGCGCCGCGGCGAAACCGGATTCTTCGACCATCTGCATGGCACGAATTCTGCCACAGGCTCGATGCGACGCGTCTTTTCAGCAAGCGCAGCACAACTGCGATAACGTATTGGCAACGAAGGTAAATGTTTCCAACGCCGGTGTAACACTCGCCTGGAACGGAAAGCATGCAAACGCTACTCGGCACCAACGAGCGAGGAACTGTTCGCGTGGTCAACGAACTAAGCAATACCAACTTCACGGAACGCTTCTTGCTTCTATAATGAAGAGCGTGAGTGCAATTGGTGCTCTCAAACGTGGGAGGTCACAATGTGCCCCGACGAGAACAGTGCAACCAACGGTCCGCGAGGTCCCGCGTTAATTGCGGCGGGAGGCGATGACCCGTCTTCCACGGGCCCGTTCGGGTCGACTTCGGCATCTGGGCCGGCCAAGTCGCCGGAACCAAATTCTGGGCAGAATCCGAGGCGTGAAGAGGAATTCCTGGACCGCCTTGCCGGGTTTGCGCGCCAGCGTCAGGCCGACAAGTGGTCGGGAACGTTCGCGAAATTCCTGGAGACCGTCGTTCGGAGCAATCCGCAGCGCGCAACGCGCACCAGTCACCAATACGTTTGGGACATGCTGCGCTCGCAAGGTCAAGAGGGCGAGAAGGGCATCTTGCGTTGCACACTGTTGTCCAGCGAACTGTTCGGGATCGATGATTCCATTGCTCGCGTCCTCGAATATTTCAAGGCCGCTGCGGCCGGGTCTGAGGTTGGACGGCGGCTCCTGCTCCTGCTCGGTCCACCGTCCGGCGGCAAGTCCACGGCGGTGATCCTTCTCAAGCGCGGGCTGGAGGAATACTGCTATACCGAGGAAGGCGCGATGTACGCTGTCGCCGGGTGCCCGGTGCACGAATCGCCGCTGCACCTTGTACCGCAACCCCTGCGCAGTCAGTTCCGGGATACCTACGGCGCCGACATCAACGGCGACCTGTGCCCGTCGTGCCGGATGCGCGTCGACAAGGAGTTCGGCGGCGATTACATGAACATGCCGGTCGAGCGCGTATTCATCTCGGAAGCCGGACGTGTCGGCATCGGCACGTACGCGCCGCACGATCCGACCACCGCCGACCTGGCGGATCTTGTCGGCTCGGTCGACCTGTCGAAGGTTGCCGAATTCGGCGACGAGGGCGATCCGCGGGCCTGGTCGTGGTCCGGCTCCGTTTACGCCGCGAGCCGTGGCGTGCTGGAAATGATCGAAATCCTCAAGGTCAAGCGCGAGTTCCTTTATCTGCTGCTCACCCTGACCCAGGAAAAGAACATCAAGGTGTCGCGTTTTCCGTTGATCCATGTCGACGAGACCATCGTCGCGCACACCAACCTTGCGGAGTTTCGCAAGTTCCTGCAGGAACCGGAAAACGAGGCGCTTCTCGACCGGATGGTAGTCATCCAGGTGCCGTACACGCTCGATTACCGGGCCGAGGCGATGATCTACAAGAAGCTCATTTCGACCGCCGAACCAGCCTTCCGGGAAGTGCACCTCGACCCGCATGTGCTGCACGCTGCGGCCGTGTTCGCCATTCTCACCCGGCTGCGCGAAGGCGACGATAAGGGTGCCGACTTCAGCAAGCGGGTGCGGTTGCATGCCGGCGAGGACGTTGACGGAGTGAACCGCGCTGACGCGGAGCGGCTGCGCGAGCGCTTCCCCGATGAGGGGCTGGCCGGCGTGTCGCCCCGATTCGTGATCAACGCGCTGTCGGCGGCGATCAGCAAGTCGAACACCAAGAGTCTCACCACCATGGAAGTCCTGCTCGTTCTGAAGGACGCCATCGAGAGCGATGCGCGCATCGATCCGAAGGAGAAGGCGCGTTGGACCGATTTTCTGGTTCGGGCGCGCAAGGATTTCTACAACCGGTGGGTCAAGGAAGACGTCCACAAAGCACTGTTCGTATCGTTCGAGCAGGAAGCCCAGGAGCTGTTGGACAAGTACGTGGACGAAGTCGAAGCTTCGCTCGACAACCGGAAGATCCGTGATCCGATCACCGGCGAGGAGCGCGACCCCGACGAGCGGCGGCTTCGCGCGGTGGAGGAGAAGGTTCAGATCTCCGACTCGGGCAAGCATTCGTTCCGGCAGGAAGTGGTGCGCAAAGCGATGAGCGCGTACAAGCGCGGAGAAAAGTTCACCTTGTCGAGCCACGCGCCGCTTCGGGACGCGATCGAGCAGTATCTCTTCGAGCAGAGGCGGGATGTGCTGCGGCTGGTCAGCTCACCGACACGACCGGAGGAGGAAACGCAGCGCAAGATCTCGACCGTGGCGAAGCGGCTGGTTGAGGACTATGGCTACGACGAGCACAGCGCACGCGAGGCGTTGAACTACGTCACTACCCTGCTCGCGCAGGAGTAAAGGTTTCAGCGGCCCGGGGCGCCGCCAGGGAGAGCGACCATGACGAGTCGAGTCCGCTTCGTCGCGCAATCGCCATGGTACGACTTGTTCTCTCGCGGCGCGCGCGACTGGTTGCGGCACAACCAGAAAGTACGCCAGGCGGTACGGGACCAGATCAAAGATCTGCTCTCCGAGGGAGACTTCATCACCCAGCCTGATCACCGCAGCGTGCGGGTCTCCATCCGCATGCTCGAGCACGCGCGTTTTCAACTCGCAGACCCGCAGAAACATACCGGCGCCGGCCAGGGCAAGGCGCAACCGGGCGATGTCCTGCGCAAAGCCGATGCCAACGCGTCTCAGGGCGCCGGAGAAGGCGAAGGCGGCAACGAGGAGGGTGGTTTCAAGCTCGTGTTGGATCTGAAGGTCGACGACATTGTCGACTGGCTGACCGATGAATTGAAGCTCCCCGATCTGCGCCCGAAGTCAGGGACCGTGCTCGAGGATGACGAGATTGTGCGCGAAGGCTCGGGGCGGCGCGGCATCCGCGCGCGCCTCGACCGCCGCCGGACGCTCAAGGAGGCGATCAAGCGGCGGGCGATTCAGACCGATCCCGCAGCCTTCGTCGACGACGACCTCCGCTTCCACCAGTTGCGATTGCGCCCGCGTATCGCCAATAGCGCCGTCGTGGTATTCGTGGTCGACGTTTCGGTGAGCATGACCGAGGCGGAACGCAAGCTCGCCAAGATGTTCTTCTTTTTCGCTCTGTCGGGATTGCGCCGCCAGTATCACCACGTCGACGTGCGCTTTGTCGCTCACACCACCGAAGCCTGGGAGTTTCCCGAGCACGAGTTCTTCCAGGTGACCGGCACCGGAGGAACGGCTGCCTCATCCGCTTTCCGGTTGGCGCAGGATATTCTCGAAGCTCATTACGAACCGTCGCGATACAACGCGTATCTCTTCTACGCCTCGGACGGCGAGAACGCAGTCGACGACCGCCAGGGCGCCCTCGCCGCACTGCGGAAGCTCGCCGAGCGCTTGAACTATTTCGGGTACATCGAGACGCGTTCGGGAACGGTGCGCTTTTCGCAAACCGACATGCGCAGCACCATCAGCGAGTTGGCGGGCAGCGGCTTGAACGCTCACACCCAGACCGTGGCCAATATGGACGATGTCTGGCGCGCCATTCGCCGCTTCTTCGTCCACCAGGCGGGACGGGCGGAGGCGGAATCAACCGATGACTGAGCTCGCCGATTACGCCGCCCGCATCGAAGAGCTGGCGCGCGAGCAGGGACTCAAGTATCACGGCGTCGACTTCGAGCTGGTCCCCGATCGGTTCATGATGGAAACAGCGGTTTACGGTCTGCCGGTGCGCATGCCGCACTGGTCGTTCGGCGTGCGCTACATCCGCCAGCTGGTCCAGCGCAACATGGGTCTCTCCCGCATCTTCGAAGTGATGTTCCCGGGCGATCCGTGCAAGGCGTACCTCGTCGATGCCAATTCCCTGGCGGAGAACGTGCTCGTGGTGGCTCACGTGCTCGGGCACGCCGACTTTGCCTGGCGCAACGGGCTGTTCCAGCGTTCGATGGCAATGGCCGGCGGGCGCATTCTCGAACAGGCTGCAGCGCGCGCGCATCGCATCGAACGTGCATTCATCGAGCATGGACACGAACGGGTCGAAGCGGTGCTCGACGCCGCTCTGGCGCTGGAAAGCCATATCGACGTCAACCGTCCGCTGTATCGAACGCTGTATGGTGATAAGCCGGACGCGTCGTTGCCGGCCGACGAGGATCCCTTCCGGCAGCGCTGGCGAAGCTTGCCCGGGGAAGAGGCGCCTGCCGCCGACGATGAGGCGCGGCCTCGTGCGGTGCCGCCGCACCCCGAATATGATCTGCTGTGGTTCATCGCCCAGTACGGCCCCGAGCTCGAAGGTTGGGAACGAGACATCTTTCTTGCCGTGCGCGAGGAATCGTTCTACTTCTACCCGGTGTTCGCATGCCAGATCATGAACGAAGGCTGGGCATCGTACTGGCATGCGCGCCTGCTTCGCGAAGCCGATCTCGAACCTCCCGATCTCTATGTGGACGCGATCAAGGCGCATTCCGACGTCGTCCGGCCGCATGCATCCGGGAAAGCGGTCGCCCTCGTGGTGAACCCGTATCACTTGGGCTTCTCCATGTGGGAGAAGATCGTCGAGGCTCGCGGCGTGGAGGGTGCGCGCAAGATCTGCGCCGAGGAAGACGACTTCGGTTTCGTACGCAACTATCTCGACAATGCTCTCGCCGAGGAGCTGGAGTTGTTCGTGTACGAAGCAAGCTCCGACGGCTCGCTTAAAATCGCTTCGCGCGACATCAACGCTGTGCGCGAGGCAATCCTGGCGCCTCGCTTCAACTTTGGCAGCCCGCGGGTCGCGGTGACCAAGATGGATGTCGACGGCAGCCTCACGTTGAATCACGATCATCAGAGCGACGGGCGAGGCCTCGATCTCAAGCGCGCGCGGCGAGTGCTCGACTACGTCGTGCGCGTCTGGCGGCGTCCGGTGACGCTGAACACCGTCGACGACCACGGTGCGAACGAGGTGCTTAGTGCGCGGCCGCACTAGGGAGGACCCGCTGCATACGTGGTAGAGTGACGGCGGAAGAATTGGGACGGCTAGACGTCAACCGCCGCCCCGGCAATCTCATTGTGGGGCGCCTTTTGCAGCAATCGCGTGTCCACTGCTGGTATCCGTCATGGTCGCGCTCGCCGCGCTCCGCGGGCTGGCGCTCGTGGATCGTGTGGTCGGTGCTCCTTGCCCTGGCCTGGCCGTCGCTGGGCGCGTTGCCATGGATCGAGCCGGTCGACCTGGCCGGCGGTCACCTCGTCGCGCACCATGCGGGGCACGTTGATGAGACGTCTTCCACTGAGCATCACCACGATGTCGATGCATCGGACATACCAGGTAGTCCGACCCATCCGACGGACCACGATTGTTTTCAATGTCAGGTGCTCAAGCACCTGTCACGGTGTGCGCCCGCGCAACTCGATCCGCCGGCAATACCGGCTGTTTGTGGTTCGCCGGTACAACCGGCTGCACGTATAACGCCGCAACGCGGCGGCCACGTCGCATTTCTTCCTCCGGTCCGCGCTCCACCCTTGTTGAGCGCCTGAGCCAGTTCAGTCGGCGGCTTGCTTGAACGTCTCGCTGCGCGTATGCGCAGCGGTTCGAGCGTTAACGCGTTCCGCCGCTCCTGCTCTTTTCTTTCTGGAGGAACTGCCGTGGCTCCATCCACTGCTTTCCGCGTCACGACGACGCTGTTGATGGCATGCGCAAGCGTGTGCACCAGCAATCCGATATGGGCACACGGATTCGCCGGCAAGAGATTCTTTCCGGCAACGCTGGTTATCGATGACCCCTTTGTTGCGGACGAATTATCGTTGCCGACAATCTCGTACCTCAAATCGCCGGCCAACGGCGACGAGCCTGCGACTAAGGAGACCGACTTCTCGGCGGACATCTCCAAACGTATTACTGATAACTTCGGCTTCGGCGTCGGCGCGGTGTACAAGCAGCTCGAGCCCGACGGCGGCGAACGGCAACGAGGCTTCGACAACGTCGGCGTCAGTCTCAAGTACCAGTTCTTCAAAAACGACGAACGCGAAGCCATCGCGTCGGTCGGTCTCGACGTCGATCTCGGTGGCGCGGGATCGAAGCGTGTCGGCGCCGAATCGTTCAGCACGTTCACGCCGGCGTTGTTCTTCGGCAAGGGTTTCGGCGATCTGCCGGCGGAGATGAAATTCCTGCGTCCGTTTGCGATCACCGGGCAGCTCGGGGTCAGTATTCCATCGAGCTCGAGCAGCGCCACAGTGAGCGAGGACGGCGACGTCAGTGTCGATCAGCATCCCAACTTTCTGCAGTGGGGCTTCACGTTTCAGTACAGCCTGATCTATCTGCAGTCGTTCGTGCAGGACATGGGTTGGCGCGAGCCGTTCAACCGGCTTATTCCCGTCGTCGAAGTGCCGCTCACCACGGGCCTCAACCGGGGGGCCAGCGGCACCACGGGCACGGTGAATCCGGGACTCATCTGGTCGGGTCAATACTTCCAGATCGCCGCCGAAGCGCAGATCCCGATCAACGTCAAGAGCGGCAGCGGCGTCGGCTGGATCGTCCAGCTTCACTTCTACTTGGACGATCTGTTCCCGCAGTCGATCGGACGTCCCATTTTCGGGAACTGAAATGTATCGTCGTCTCGTTTTGCTTGCCGCGTGTTTGCTCTCCATCGCGTCGGTGGCATCTGCCCATGCCTTCCTGGACCACGCGACGCCCGCGGTAGGCAGCTCGGTACATGGATCACCCGGCCAGGTGAAGCTATGGTTCACCCAGCATCTCGAGGCCGCATTCAGCAGCGCGCAAGTGCTCGACCGAAGCGGCAAACGTGTCGACAAGGCGGATGCGCATGTGGACCCGGGAGATCCGGCGTTGCTCGTCGTGACGCTGCCGCCACTCCAGCCAGGCACCTACCGTGTGACCTGGCGCGTCCTGTCGGTCGACACTCATGTAACCGAGGGCGACTTCAACTTCGATGTCGTGCCCTAAACGAAAAGCCAATACGGGCTGATGGCAATGAACACGCTGCTCATCGTCGCGCGCGCGGTGCATTTCGCCTCGGCAATGCTGCTGTTTGGCGGGCTCGCTCTGCTGCTGTTCGTCGCGGAGCCGGCCTGGCGCAGCCACGGAGGGGATATCGCCGCCGACCGGCTTTTGTTCCTCCGCCGGGTCGCATCCTCCGCATGGTGGGTGCTGATCGCCAGCGTCGCGTCGGCGCTTGCATGGCTCATGTGCGAGGCGTGTGAAATGAGCGGGCAACCACTCGAGCAGGCGCTGAATCAGAACACGCTCGCGCTGGTATTAGAAGCGACGACCTTCGGCCGGCTGTGGATCGTACGCTTGATCCTTGCCACGGTGTTGGCGCTGCTGATCCTCAGATTGGCGAGGGCGGGAAGTGAAGACGGCCGACAGCGCTTCGCCTGGGTAGCGCTCGTCGTTGCCGCGGCGTATCTCGCATCGCTGGCATGGGCCGGGCACGCGGCGGCAGGTCTCGAGTCACAGCGCGAGATCCAACTCGGGGCGGACGTCGTTCACCTGCTTGCGGCTGGCGGCTGGGTCGGCGCATTGCCCGGGCTCGTACTGCTGCTGGGCAGCCGTCCACAACTCGATGTCGCGTCACGTGCGGCGCAACGATTCTCCACATTGGGAGTGATCAGTGTCGGTGCCCTGCTTTTCACGGGCATCGTGAATGCACGCTATCTCGTCGGCACCATCCCAGCGTTGATCGGTACGCATTATGGAAGACTACTGCTGGCGAAGCTCACGCTTTTCCTGATTATGCTATGCCTCGCAACGGTGAATCGCACGGTGCTGACGCCCCGTCTTGGCCTCGGAGCCGCCGCTGCGCTTACGACACTGCGGCGCAACGCACTCCTGGAAATCATCGCCGGCCTTGGCATCATCAGCATCGTCGGCGCGCTCGGCGTGACGATTCCCGGAGCGCACCAGTCGCCGGTGTGGCCGTTCGAGCACACGCTGGAATGGCCCTCGGCGAAACCAGGAGCGACCTATGTGGCTCTGGTCGCGCTCGCCGCGATCGCCTTCGCTGGCGTGGCCACAATTGCGGCAGCTTTGCTCCGGCGGCGCGTGTGGCTGCTTGCGGGCGGTCTTGCCGTGATCGCGACGACCCTGGCAATCTCCGTGTGGCTGCTGGCGGAGCCTGCCTATCCGACCAGCTATGCTTCGCCGCCTCTGCCATACGCGACCAGTCCGATCGCCCGTGGTGCAACGGTTTACGCGCAGAACTGCGCACAGTGTCACGGCGAAGATGGTCGCGGCAACGGCCCTGCGGCGGATTCCATGGCGACCAAGCCGGTCGATCTCACCGAGCACGCGTCGCACCACCGCATCGGAGATCTCTACTGGTGGATCGCACACGGCATCCCCGGCACACCGATGCCGGGCTTCGGCAAGCAGTTGAGCGACGACGAAATCTGGAGCGTTGTGCGCTACCTGCATGCGCTTTCGGATGCGGCGGCCGTTGAGCCCGCAGCCGATGGCGAAGCTTTCAGCCGGTGGATCGCGGCGCCGGACTTCAACTTCGAGGTCGGAGCACACGCGCAGGAATCATTGATGCAACAGCGCGACACGCACCTGGTACTGCTTGTCCTTTACACCCTGCCTCAGTCGGCGCAGAGACTTCGCGCCGTCGAGGCGGAACAGCAGGCTTACGTCGATGCGGGCGTGCGCGTCATTGCATTGCCGATGACGCCGGACACGCATGCGCGCGTCGAGGAAGACGGTCCAGACGGCAACTCCATCTTCGCGCTTGGCCAACCCGATGTCGCTAATACTTACGCGATGTTCGCGCGCCCGTCTGAATCCGCGCCTTCCGCATCCGGTCACGCCGAATTTCTCATCGATCGCAGCGGCTACCTGCGCGGCCGCTGGCGCGGTCCTGGAGTAGATAAGCGTACGACCAACATTCTTGAACGAGTGAACCAACTCTCCCGCGAGCCCCCGCGCCCTGCGCCGACGGGCGAGCACCAGCACTCCCACTGAAGCGGCGTGGATCGATTTACGACCGAAGTTTCCGAGCGACAGCTCGGCGATGACTACTTGTAGGGGCGCATCGCGCCGCCCGCCCCCATTCCCTCTACCTCGACGGCGACCTCGACCGTTCCCAGGTTCTCGAACGTCAGGTTGAGAGGAAACTTCTCTCCCTGCTTGAGAGGTTGTTTGAGATCGAGCAGCATCAAATGATAGCCACCCGGCTTGAGCTCGAGCTTGCCACCCGGCGGTACCTCGATTGTTCGAACAGCGCGCATGCTCATTACGCCGCCGTCCATGGTCATCTGGTGCAGTTCGACGGCGCCGGCGATGGGCGAGCTCGCGCTCAGCAGCGTTGCTGATGCGGCACCTTGGTTTTCGATGGTGAGGTAGACGCCGCCGGACATCGCTCCAGGAGGCGTCGCGCGAGCGAAAGCGTGGGCAATGCGCAATGATTGCAGCCGATACTCCTCGGCCGCGACCTCGCATGCGGCCATGAGGCACGCGGCGCAGGCGACGACGATACTCAAGTGCCGGCTCATCGCGTTCCATTGTACCTTCCACCCGGGCCCAGCGCTTTGGCTCTCCAGCGCATGATTGCCGCCCACGCTGTTTGCCGATGCGGTTCGCATACCTTTGCAAGGTACGGTTGCTGACGCCCACATGTGCCGTGATCCCGGGTCGTGATATCGTTTTCGCATCGGACGCCGCGGTCCGCAGCGGACGCTACCGCTTCAATCGCTTGCGCCGACTCAATTGCTGCCATGAACTTCACTCCGCTTTCGCCGTGCTTCGGACTGGAGACCTGCGATGCGGACGCCTCGCAGCCTCTCTCCGACGACCGGTTCGTCGAGCTGGAACGTGCGTTTCTACGCGGCCAGGTGCTGGTGCTTCGCAACCAGCAGTTGACGCCGCACCAGTATGTCGACTTCGCGCGCCGCTTCGGCCAGCCCGAGCCCCACGTGATCGACTAGTTCCATCACCCGAACGATCCGAACATCCTCATCTTGTCGAACCGCAGGAGCGATGGTGCGGCGGTTGGCCTCGCCGATGCCGGGACCTACTTCCACACCGACTACTCCTACCTGCAGGTTCCGGCTCGAGCCACCATGCTCTATTCGCTGGAGGTGCCCAAGCACGGTGGCAATACGCTGTTCGCCAATCAGTATGACGCCTACGACGGGCTCTCCGCGGCCATGAAGGAGCGCATCGCGCCTTTGATCGCCATCCATCACTATGGCAATCGCAAAGTCGACGACGAGATGAGCCGCATCGCGGCCTCGCCGCTGACGGCCGAACAGAAGGCAAAGATGCCGCTGATCACCCACCCGCTGGTGCGGCCGCACCCGGTCACCGGACGCAAGGCGCTGTATGCGGTGTCCGGCAGCTCGTACGGAATTGTCGGCATACCGGAGGATGAGGCCGTCGGACTTCTCGACGAGCTGGCAGCACATGCGACACAAGTCAGGTACCAGCTCGATTATGCGTATCGCGTCGGCGATGTGGTAATTTGGGACAACGCTTCGCTCCTGCATTCGGCAACGCTGACCGATCCCGATGATCCGCGCACACTGTGGCGGATCACAGTGAAAGAGCCGTCGGCCGGGCTGGACGCCGTTTCGGTTCTCGCCCCGACGTTCGCGCATGACGCGATGTAGATCGACCGGCCGAGCCAATCCACCCGGCCTTAAGCAGTGATGGCGTCGGACGCCCAAGTTTCGCTACCATGTTGCCCCGTGGTGCTGGCCTTGAGCGCCACCAATCCAATGGGGGGTTAGATGAACACGATTACAAGAGCAGTGAGCCTTTTGACCATGATGATCGCGCTCGCGGTCTGCAGCATGGAATCATCGGCCGCGGACCCGGCGGCCGAGGTGGCGGCAATCCACGCCGTCGATCAAGTGTGGGTCAAGGCATACAACGCCGGCGACGCCGATACCGCTGCCGGTCTTTACGATGAACAAGCAGTCCTTCTACCGCCGGGTGCTGCCGCGGCCCGCGGCCGCCCTTCGATCCGCTCATTCCTCGCGAGGGACATGGCAGCTTTGGCGAGGGACGGTCTCATATTCAGCCTTGGTGCCAAGCCCGATGGTGGCGCCTCCGGCGATCTAGGTTGGGCGTCTGGAACTTATGTGGTGAAGGACAAGGCGGGTAAAGTCGTCGATGCTGGAAAGTACCTGTCCGTTTCAAGGAAGAAAGGCGGGAAATGGCTGTACGTTCGCGACACCTGGAATTCGGACGGCGCGCCAGCTTCGACTGAGCCAGCCGCGGCGCCGAAGAAGTAGCGCGATCAGGCCGCAATCACGTCAAGGGCGCCGAGACCGTCGCCAGCGCCGCAACTCCTTTCAAAGCAAAGCGACCCATGGGCTCGACTGCAATACGCGCCGCTGCGACAAAGGCCTCCGACAACAAGATCGAGCGCCCGAGCTCACGGCAGAGACCTTCGATGCGAGCGGCCAAGTTGACCGCGGGCCCTATTACCGTGAAGTCGAGCCGGTTTTCACCCCCGATATTGCCGTAGATCACATCGCCAACATGAAGGGCGATGCCGTAGGCGATAACCGGCTCGTTTCTCTTTGCACGCTCGGCATTCAACTCATCGATGCCTGTGACGGCAGCACGCGCCGCGGCAAGCGCCTGGTGACAGGCGGGCGCCGGATCCTCACCGCTGATCGGAAAGATTGCCAGCAGCGCGTCACCGATGAACTTCAATACTTCCCCTTGGTACTGCTCGACGGCGCGGCACATCACGCCGAAATAGTCGTTGAGTAATTCGATCAGCTTTTCACGCGGCAGCTCCTCCGAAAGCTTGGTGAATCCACGCACGTCACACACCCAGACAACCGCTGGGATCGTCTCTCCCATGCCGCGTTTAATCGCACCCTCGAGTACGCGCTTACCGGCATGCCGCCCGACGTAGACATCAAGCAAAGTCTGTGCGGTCCGGCGCAGCGCCTGGATCTCCAAATTCATTGCGAGTGCAGGAATCAACGCCATGAACGTGGCGGTCTCGTCGGCTGTAAAGCCACCACGTCGCTTGGTAGCCAGGGTCAGCACTTTGTTGCTGCCGTCCGAGAACGGAACGCCAATAACCAGATAGTCGGTGAAGCCCTCATTACGCAGGTCTGCATAGATTTCATACTCATCCTCCGCCGCCGGCGCGGTGAGATCGCAGCGCACCGGGCCGCGGCCTTCGTATACGGTCTTGACCGGGCTGTGCTCAAGTCGCGAAAACGTGTTTGCGTCCGCAAGATTACGTCGTTCCGATGTCCCTCTGCCTGCCTCCCATAGCCCGCTGACCGAGAAGACCTGTGGGTGGAGCGTCGGCACGCCGGTCGAAACCCGGCTGACTTCTATGCCGTTCGCAAGCAACTCCTCGGCAAACGCCTCGAGAAAGGCCGTGGAGTCAGTGATTCGCGGACCATCGCGCAACAGCCAATGAATGATCCGAAGGTCAAGGGGCAATGCAGAGTCTTGTGCGTTCACTTGCCATCCCGTGCCTTCTCGCCCATTGCCTTGAAGAAGGTGTAGCAGAAAACCCCGTCCGGTTCGGCCGTTCGGTAGAGCGCTTGGATTCCCCCGTCGAAGATCTCGGCGTCGACAATGCCTGCATTGATCGCGCTGTCGCGAACCCCTTCGACCATTGCAGTGAATGTCTTCCTGGTAAAACCCTCGACGAGGTCAGGCCTGCTCGAATCGACGTACACCATCCGCGGCGAGACGCGCACCGCGTCAAAGCCCGCGCGCAATAGCAGAGGATAAAGCTGCCGCCCAATCATCGCGTTACCGCCGCTGATTCGCTGCAATTCGACGAGACAGTCGATGGCTCTTTGCGCCGCGCCGCTCTCGGGATGGAAATAAGCCGACCCATGGTCTCCTTCAATCACCGTGATAGTGCCGCCCGGCTTGAGCAGCTCCCTGAGTCGGAGCAGAGCATCGGACGGACGGGAGAGGTGCTCGAGGACAAAGCAAACGAAGAGATGGTCGAAGGTTTCGCAATCGAAGGGCAGCGCGAAAATGTCCGCCTGCCGGAACTCCACGTTCGTGATGCCTGCGGCGTCCGCCCTTGCCTTTGCTTCCTTCAAAGAATTCGCAGAGATGTCGACCGAGGTGAACCGAGCATCAGGGCTGTTGCGGGCAAGAGTGATCGTCTGAGCGCCCGTTCCACATCCCGCTTCGAGCACGGTGGCGCCTGGCGGGTAGGAAGTGTCCGAGTGAAGCAATTCCACCAGGGTGCCGGCCTGGTCCTGCAGGCGCTCGCTCTCCCGCGGTTGGTAGCCGTGTACATATCCGCCGCTCATCGCTCGGCCTCTCTCCATCGATTCACCGATCGTTGCCGATCCAATTGTCGATCTCTTTGGCGATTATGACGTCAAAGGTGAATTTCAACGAAACTGGCAAGCCAACAACGGCGACCAATGTGCTAGATTCCCAAAAACTTGGGGTTCGGTGCGATGCCGACATGATCAAGCGGCGGGCGTTTCTCTCCGGCACATTGACTGCGGCGTCTTTCGCAACTTGCAAGGTGCAAGCGGCAACGATTCAAGGAAACGCCGTTACCCGCGCGCAATCCGAACCGCTTGTCTGGCCACTTGTCGCGAAGGTACGCCAGGCGTTCGATCGTTCGTCGGCCACACGGACACCGTCCTTGCCGTGATAGGCCGGATCGGAGCACCACCAAGCAATCTTTAGTTCGACGATTTCTTCTTCAGCCGGGCCAGGGACGTGTACCCCCGCTATGATTTTGCGCCCATGAATGACAGCGAGTTTGGAGCAGCGTTGAAGCTCGACTGAGCATCAGTCAGTCGCGGAGCATCGTCGCGACGACGACCCTCGTTTAGCACGGGCATGCAATGGACTCCGATAGTCTGCTCGGCGTCATTCACGAGCTCGGGTGAGAAGCCGAAGCATGTGATGCTGTTCGGCCACAACCGTGGTTAGAGGCGACGAACCGCCCGGAAAGACTGAGCGTACAGACGAGGGGCGCAATCAAGCGTCGCTCATCAAAACGCCTTGTTCAAAGCCAAAAAATGTTCGTTCTGCCTGCTAACACGTCGTTACGCAATTACACAAGTTTGAAAACCCGTGATCTGTGAACAGCAACTCCTATGGCAGGCAGCGTATGTTGGTCTCCAGCTCCCCGCTAGACAATTCTTCATGCAAGCAGCGAACTTGTCTTCATTAACCGGAGTTATCGTTCCATACGTCCTGGGTGATTCTGTATCCAAATCGCCGACCCCTCCCACATCCACCGGCCACGGCGTCACCTGTGCCGGATAGATGAATTTGTTGGATCGAGCAAAAGCGCCGGTGCTTTGGAAGCGCCGCGATGCCCTGTGCAGCGACGCTTCTGCAGTAAACCCTGGCATATTCGTTAATAGCATTTCGTATCTCCTTGTGGTGCTGGTTCGAACTCCTGACGATGCGCTACGGGGCTACATGCATGGCCTTAAAAAACAGCGCAGACCAAAACCTGGGGGTGGGCAACAGATTTGCCTGCCGTCTGTGCATGGTGAACAGTGAAACAGGTCCGGCGCGCAAACGCCGAGTCTGCCCGGCCCCGCCGTACACCCCAACCCCGGACAACAAACCAGATCGATCCCTCCGCAGGTCTGTCCCAACCGCGCACAGAACAGCGACTGGGGAAGGATTGATCCGGAAAGCGCTCGGGTGCTCGCGACTGCATCGCGGTAGTGTCGCCGCGGTGTGTAAAGCGACGCCTCCGCGGTAAAACCTGCCATGTTCATTTCAGTCCTTTCGTATCACCGGTCATAGTACGGCGCCATCCTGGTTACCAAGAACGGGAACTCCTCGGTTATGTCGACGCGTACAAAGCTCTTCTCGTCCACATCGGTGTTGCGGTTGGTGAATGTGAAAATCACTTCAGCGACTTTGCGTGTTCCGCTTAAAGCAGACGGACGCACATCTACGCCGCTCAACGCCGCATTGCGCTCGAACGCGGCTGCCACTGCGGCATAAACCGCTGGATAACGGACAACCAGATAATTGAGCGCGCGATGTTCGTCGGTGGCGCCGGCGTTGTCCGTCATTTGCATGATGCGCTGGAATAGTTCATTCGCCGCCGCCGCGAACTCTTTGGGCGGTTTTGGCGGGCGGGGGATCGCTTTCACTAGAGAATTGCGATCGAACGAATAAATCTGGTCGAAACCGACAATCGGAAGCATCAACCCATTGCACATTTCGGGCGGGGCGATCGGCCCACGCACTCCGATGACGAGACTGATCCAGGCCTCGGGATCGGAGTTGCAGGCAGCTTCTACTAACAAATCCAAGTCCGCCGGGTCGCGCGGCTGCAAGAGATAAGTCTCTAGGCCTTGAACCGTAAAGACCCAACACAATTGTCGCGCGAGATAACGATTTTCCCGCTTTCTAAGTACCTCACAGAATGCCTGCCGATCGGTTTTTCCTGCGGCCTCGCTGCGCCCGGTCGCTTGAGCAAACTCTTTTTCCACTGCCGGGCTCGGGAATCGCGCCTCGATGCGGCCCAGGGCGTAGACGTACGACATATCCGCCGAGTTGCTCGACTCGGACAGTCCGCCGCAGGTAGGACAGGGCACAGTTCCGAGTTGAGGCGAGATCTTTCTCGGCCCACTTTCGGAGCTTCCTGTCGTTGTGGCGGCAATATCGGGCGCAGCAACTGGTGAACCGTCCGAGACTGGGGTTGATTCCATGAGCGTTCTCCGTCAAGAGTTTATTAAAGCGTCGGCTGTTACTTCCGCCTCCCTGAGAAGACCAGCCACCGGTTAAGGTAGGCTGCCCGGCGTCCGCAGCCACCGCATGGTTTGATTCCGACATACGCAGTCGCTTTCTTCACCGCATCGCCAAGGCCGATTTCGGCCTCATTTAAGAATCCGGGAAGGCGCACGCGATAAGGCCGAGGTTGATCCGACTGCATTCGCCGACCAGCAAGCCCTTTGTTCTTCATTTCAAGACCTTTCACACAGGATCGAGGCCACCGCTCGATACGTTGCCCAAGCATCGAGCAAAGGAGGCACGACGCTGCGGCGTCTCTGCGCATGAACCTGCATGATCGCGAGCTTGATTTGCGCGGCATTCGCCCGGGGAAACGCAGACCAGATCAAGGCGACGGTACCGGTAACGAACGGGGCTGCGACGCTCGTTCCACCGGAGAAGATCACCTTGCCCTGTGGAGCGAGCCCCGCGATGCCACACGCCGGAGCGCTCAGGCCGCGCCGTCCGATGGAATGCCCGAGGTTGGAGTAGTCCAGCGGCCTGCCTTGCGTTTCACACGCGGTTAC